>SDBT01005000.1_pt1 | contig 22384 bp, 47 predicted proteins | sample 2277101 | NCBI WGS metagenome assembly SDBT01 (sample SAMN10404973, study PRJNA504765) | marine sediment metagenome | isolation source: marine sediment core GS10_PC15, 103 cmbsf | place: Arctic Ocean: Southern Knipovich Ridge | collected 2010 | reverse complement strand
ATATTAAATTGGTGGAAAGAGAAGGAATTTGATCCAACTGTTGACATAGCTGACAAAAAAGGATTAGAAGATAACAATTTAATAAGTATTGCCATGCATGGTCAAATTACTTCTAAATATTTTGAGAAGATAATGGCACTTGAGCAAGGTTATAATCGGGAACAAAGAAGAGTTCGAATGGAAGAGGAAGAAAAAGTAAGAGCAGAAGAAGAAAAAGTAAGAGCACAAGAGCAATTAGAAGGAGACTATGACAGAGCCCATATAGACAATGAAACCTTTAATGCAAGAAGAATACAGGAGGAAGAAGCAGCAGCAGGGAGAGCAGCAAGAGTAGAGGAATTAGGGGCTCAAGGAGTGACCCTATCAGATATAGGTCAAATTCCAACAAATGGTGAGTTCACATCTCAATTTGAAAATATCGGGACTAAAGAAGGTGGAACAGGAAGATATTCTGATTTTAAGGGTGAAGACGGTTTGACTTATAGAGTATTTGATAAATACAAACAGCAAAGACGAGAACCTAAATATGATTTCCAACCTGGAGAAACTTACGTCCTAAAGGGCAGGAAGGGAGAGTATAGTAATAAATGGAAGAATGCTCCTCTAAATGGTGTTGAAGTAGTTGGGCCAGATGCTCCTGCTCCTGAAGTTGTCCCAGAAGCTCCTATAGAGCCTGAGATTGCTCCTGAAGCTCCGATCGATAGAGCACCAATAGAAGATACCATATTGGGAGATGAAGACAGAGACAAGAAGCTACGAAAGATTACTGATATAACTGATTATGCGAAACAGGTAGTAGAAACAGGTAAAACAAGAGATACTCAAGGAGAATGGGGGAGTGTAATTCCTGGAAAAGCAATGTCTCCAGAAGAACTTATTCCTCTTTATGTTGCACAGATAGCTAAAGTAATGCCTAATTTTGACTCTGAAGAGTGGAGCGGCAGAATGTTTGGTCATTTACAAGAAAATGGTAAAGAGGGCTTGATGCAATCTCTAAATTCTACTCCTGCATTATTAAGGCACTTTCTTTAGTGAACTGGTATAAAACAACAAATTTAATTAAATTGGCAGCAGCTAAGAGTAAGATCCAAAGATATAGCATCGCTAGTCCATCTGTAAAATTTTTCATTCATAGATACGAAGATGTTATACCATGGGATGAAGCGGAGAAAGTAAAACAAAGTGGGGGTAGTGTTGACTCTTATATTCAAGAGCTTATTAAAACTAACCTGCTTCCCTCTTTAGGCAAAAAGATAGATCCTAAATCTCCCAACAATAACTTTATGTCACCTGATGATATTTCTGACGAAGATGTTGTTCACGAGATAATAGCCACGGAAGAAGCTCAGGGAAGAGTTCCTAGAGGACATTACACTCCTGCACAGGTCCAAGGTGGTAGGAATATGATATTAGAGGATATAAATAGTGAAAAAGCGACTCAGTTTAACGACTGGTGGGGGTATATGCATGATGAAGAAATATATACTCAAAATCCTGCTTTCCAATATTCAGTTCTTAAGCCTATGATAGATAGTTCTCCTTCTAATAAGAAGAATGGTTCTCCTCCTCTTAATGCAGAAATATTAGCTGGCATATGGGATGAGATAACTAATAAGGGTGTTGACCATATGAACATCCTTAAAAAATATAGAAAAGCTTCCGTTAAAGCGGAAAAAGAAAGATCAGAATCGGAGGGAGTTCAAGCTACAGAAAAGGGAGGAAGATGGATAAGGATAAAAGGTGGACCATCTGTAGATAATAAAGCTGAATTAAAAGAAAACATCAATAGATTAAAAAGTCTTAGTCAAGGAACAGGATGGTGTACTGGTAGAGGACATGCTGGTATCTATTTGCCAGAAGGAGATTTTTACTTATATATAGAAAACGATAAAGCTGTAGTCGCCATTCGTTGTATTGGGAATAAAGTACAGGAAATTAGAGGCCCTCGCAACAAGCAAGAGAATTTAGACCCCTACTGGCAAGAAGTTATAAATTTCTTAAATACTACTAGCCTAGATTATCAAAATAATATTCATTATAAAGTACTGCAAGATATCTATATGATGAATGTTGATTTGACCGAAGGATCTGATGAATATAGCACAGTATTAAAACAAATACAAACTGATCATAAAAATTATCTTAGATTATCTGACGGAAATAAACAAAAGTTTCCTGAATTTAGAAAAACTGCTGCGGTTGGTTATAGAAAAGAACTGGAAAGTGCCCTTGCCGAAATTGAACGTGAGGCGAATGAAGGTTCATACATGCGGAAGTTTGATAGATTCCAAGATAAATATGAAAACATTCCATCTGAAATTAAAACAGAATTACCAGATATGCAAGACAGGATTATACGAGTTCATAAGAATGCTTATGCTAGAAATCCTAATTTATTTACAGAATTTTCCGAAGAGATACAGCAATCATTTTCTCCAGAAGAACAAGCTGAAGGATGGAGGAAATATGTCGAGGCAGACCCATATCATTACAATGATACTAGAATACCTGATGAAGTTAGGGCTACTATCCCTATTGGTGGATTGGTGGCACAATGGAAACAATTATTATCCAACAATGTAGAGCATGCTGATAATATACCATCTTACATTTCTGAACGATTGGGACCGAACTATGTTGAAAACATAATTATTAATGATTTTAAAAAATATCCTTGCAATAGAGATAAGCATGGTTTTGATAAATTAAGAAGGGTACAAGAAAAGGGACTATTAACTGAAGATCAAATTGCTCAGGTATATGCTGAAGCTGTTAAAAGAAATCCTAACATCTTCAGATATATGCCTCCTCAATATCAAGATAATGTCAAGAGTACTATGCAGGATATTTCCCCTCTTGCCCAAAAAAATCTTAATGAAGTTATATCAGATGCTAGTTATTTTAATGCTATTCAAGATCCTGAGATAAAGAATTATTTACTAACTAGTCATAGGGATGAATTAATAACATCTTTTATAAATTTGAAACAGAGATATGGTAGGGATATGAATGGTTATTGGAAGGTTGTTCCTGTAGAACTGAGACCTCATATGCCAGATTATTTAAAAGAAGAAGTGGCTAATTTCTTTTTACCTTATGTGCAAAAAAATCCTAGTTTCTTAAGTAAAGTTCCTCCAGAGTTGCATCCTTTTATAACAAATAAATTATCATCGCGTATTAATTGGTACAAAGAGGTGAGAGCATAATGAATTGGTATAAGAGATGCATATATGCAGGCAACAATTACAATATGAAACAACTGATAAAAACGTTGGCTCTACTCGGAGTGCAAGAGGCCCAAAATAAACAGGGGCAAACATCTCATAGACAATTTGTTAATCCTCATACCGGAGGGCATTATCATCTTTCTTTAAAAGGAACTGGTCGGGAAATTACAGGTGGCACTGTTCAAGAGATGTGTAATAAATTAGGTATTCCATGGCCTGTTTTTAAACAACTGCCTAAAGGTAATGTTAAACAAAAAGATATTGATAAAATAGCACATCTTTTGCCTTGGAATCAAGTTCAAGAACAAATCCAAGAAACTCCCAAAGAACGACCTTGGGAAACAAAATATAAATTAGAACTAGAGCAAGCGAAAGCAAAAGCAGGGGAAGAGGAAAGATGGCTAGAAGAAGAAATAAGAAAAGAAGAATTAGCTAAATCACAACCCGTCATGGGAGGAGATAAAATGAACTGGTATAAAAAAGCGAGAAGAGGAGTCCCTGGAGGACTGGCCGATAAGAAGAAGCCTTCTGACTTTAATAAAAAAGAGCTTGAGCGTGGACAGGTCGTTGAAATGGAACACACTAATGACAAAGATCTATCGAAAGATATTTCTATGGATCATCTTGAAGAATTTCCTACTTATTATACCGAACTTGATAAGATGGAAAAGAAATTAGAAGAAACAAAACCTGCTCGAGGAGGCAGGTATCCTGGACAACAACAAGGGGACGAGAATAGACCTGACAGCAGCGTTATGCCCGATATCTTTAATGAAAATGAATTAGTTGAAGGAGAATTTGTTAAGGTCTTAAATAGAATGGCAAGAGATAAAGACTGGGACAGCTTTAATAATTATCTTCAAAAACTTAGGAGCGAGGGTCACTCTCAGGCAAGAGTTAATAGTATGATGTCTAGAGCTATGCATGGAGTGAAACTATAACTATTGTTATGAATCCTTTAGAAATAAATTGGGATAAAATAGCATTTGAATTAGAAGAAGAACTGGGTAGAAAACCTGTAACTAAAGAAATACAAGAAAGACTATTGCAAAAATACTGGAAAATGGTAGACATTATTGAAAAGAATGAAAATTAATGAAAGGTAAAAAATGTTATACACAAAACAGCAATTAAAAGATGCTTATTATACTGCTGTGGCAGGTGACAATGACCCATCAACAACTCCAGAGAATGCATGGTTCGCTGCTGAAATAGTAAGAGTTCAAAACGATATAAATGCACAATTATTGGTTTTAACAAGACAAAAAACTCATCTCATTAACAAGTATACTAATAGGATTGATGCAGTGCAAGCTCAAATAGATGCTATCGAACCAGTTGCTAAGGAGAGCATGAAAGACGTAGCACTTAATTATATATGGGAACAGGATAATGCTCAGGATGAAATTGATACTAGTGGAGTCAGTCTATAAAATGAATTGGTATAAAAAAGCAGAACAATATTTAGCCTATCATGGATCTCCTAAAGAGTTTCAAGAATTTTCTTATGAATTTATGGGAAGTACTGGAACTGCTGAAGGTTTTGGTTTTTATTTTACTAGCGATAAAAACGTAGCTGAAATGTTTGCGGATGGAGGAGCATTAAAAAAAGCTATGCTTAACATCAATAACCCTTTAAACTTTGAGGGGCGTACAATATCTAAAGATGAATTTGCTCATTTTTTGAGAACATTAGACCCAACAGGAGAAGACTACTTATCGAACTGGGGAGATGTTCACTATGAAGGTTATGAACAAATTGTAAGGACTGCTACCGAAGGGGAGATGTCAGGGTCGAATAACGATGTCGATTTGATATCTGGAGTTATACAGGCATCAGGAGGCGACGCAGGATCTGTATATAAAGTTTTAAAACAAGCATTGGGCGATGACGGCATTATCGTTAAAAGCCCAGATTGGGGCGGTGATCAAGTGGTATATGTCGTATTCAATAATAATCAAATTAGGTATATATAATGAATTGGTTTAAAAAAATAGCAGGTGACAATTACTTCTACGTAATCAATTGCGTCGGCAGCACTGCTGAAGACATAGGTTACATGATTGATCACTCCAAAGAAATCTCTTTTGAAGATTTTATAACTCATGTTAATAATGAAGAGTTTAGAGAGATGGAGGCTAACATGGGATATCCTGCAAACGATTATCTTAAAGAATTAAAAGATGATTATGCAGTTTCTTTCTGGCACAGCACATTTAGAGGAATAGATGCTTATTACTTTGATCATAGTAGAATAGAATACGTGTTCACTTTAAACGGGCAAATGGGAGAGGATCAGGATTACGATGAGTTGGTATAAAAAAGCACAACAAGCTCCATATCAAATTTCGAGTAGAAGCCAATGGGAACTTTCAGTATATTGGAATACCCCAACACTATATGTATATGAAGCATCTCCTGATGAACAAGCATATATTAAAAGTTTGGAAAAACATAGAAATTATTCAGCAGCTGTAAAAAAAATAAAAAGCTTAAAAGAGCTTAGGCGAATTGACACCACTACAGGTAAAATAGAATATCCCCCATCTCCTGAAGAAGAAAAAGAACAAATGATTTCTGATCTGCCTAGTCAGAAAGAACTATGGGGATGGTAACAAATCGGCATTTCTATGCCTCTACCTACCTTTTCTTCGACTATTTTACCTTTATTTTCACTTTCTTATATTTTTTCACTTGACATTACTTTCTACTTTTGATATAATGTGGTTTATCAAGTGGAGTCATAACTGCTTATATAGCAAAGATTTATGTTGATAGGCAAAAATTCCAGAGAAACAAAAAACTAGAATAAAGCATAGAAGTAGTAAAAACAGAGGTTTACAGATGTTGACTTTTTCGGAAAAATTAAAAAATAAAAGTGATATTTACTCTTTTATGTGTGACCATGGCAGAACCTTAAGCTCTAAAACTGATTTTAGTTTTGAGATTAAAATAGAACATCTTGATGGTTCAAAATTTGACTTAAAAAATTGTTCATGGGATGAATGTGAAGAAAAAATTTATATTTGGACTGAACATTGTGGTTATTTTTATTTTTATTTTTATAAAGATGATCTCAGAGAGATGGAATATAGAATAGATGAATGGGACGAAAAAGAAGGAAAGTTTCAAGTGATAGAACATACTATAACAAAATTTAATTATGATATGTAAGAATAAAAATATGATGCCTCAACCTGAAGTTGGAAAACATTATAACTTGAAAAACAAACACACTGGAGAGAATCCTTTTATGGGATATGTCTTGATAGTTGATACCGGGTTCATTGGTGGGAAGAAGATTTTTCTCACCGGCCGATGCGGTAAGAATTAGCATTTTTGGGATGACTATGAGTATGAGTACATAGGAGATTTAGCATGAGTACAGACAGAGATAGAAAAAATAGAAGAGAAAAATGTCTTCATAGAAGTAGAGGCAATGATAAGAAAAGAACAAAAAGTTTTGACAAAGCAATGAAAAGAAGAATTAATAAAGATACAGAAGAGAACGGTGGTATTCCTCCATTCTCTATACATGCTCTTTTTGATGAATGTCCTTGTGAGCGATGTAAACAGGAAAGAAAAAAGGAAGTAGTATGAAAGCTAAAAGAACTGTTAGGTCAAGAAAATTGAAAGTAATTTCTGTTTGTTCAGTATGCGATGAGCCAGTCTCAGCGACAAGCAAAGACAATGCATATCGTCACGGTTTTAATCGGCACAAATTGGCAATGGGTGTGGTCAGAAATATGAGAAAATTCTCTCAAGAAGATGGCAGACCTTGCCCCGGATCAGGACGACCTGTTGTCTATAAAAGAAAAACTAAATAATGAAAAAAATGGTTTGCCCTGTTTGTTATAGAGAGATATCTGTCACTGTCAATGGTATAATACGTAGACATGGATTCAAAAAAGACAGATGGGTTCTTTTAGATGAAAAATATATTAGAGTAGATGGTGGTCCTTGTAAAGGGACCGGAAAAATAGGCTTAGCAATAGTCCATGGAAAAGCGACTATTAATGGCTTAGAGGATTAATAATGAGTATAGTTTTTGATAAAAGAGTTGGTGTTGAACGTAGTCAATTTGCAACACAAGTCTCTGAAATAGATAAAGAACTTTTAGAGCAAATAGCAAAAAATTTCACAGGAAAAGAACCGATGGAATTTTATGAAGGACTATTAGCTGGATATGCTTGTTGTTATAGTATAATAAATGGAACATCTAAAAAGGATTCTAAAGATATGATAGGTGGTATTATAGTTTATATATCTGAGATACTTGAAGAAAGGGCATAAATGTTTGGATATAGTAAAGAAAAATTGAATTGTTTTATTAATGATATCGAATATGAAATAGCGTTTGTGACCGTCACGGATTCAGTAGGTGAAAAATCTGAGATGGAAATATCTCTTGAAGATCTAAAAGATAATAGCATAGAATGTAAAATAGGTACGTTTTTTTCTTTTACCTTAAAATGCTTGTGGGGATGGGAAAAATGTATTCTTGCTCCGGTAAAAAAAAAAATTATACTAAAGAAGAAATTGAAAGAACTCTAAAATATTATGAAGAAAAATACGGAGACATTTAATGTTAAATAAAAATATTAAAAAATTTTGGTTAACGAAAGCTGAATGTCGCAAAAAGGGAGAACCTAAAATAAGCATATGGTGGAAACAGAAACCGGGTTTTAATGATGGTCCCAATGGAAAATTTTGGTGGTGTGACTGTCGAGGAAAAAGAGAAATAGTATCAAGTAAATTTTGTAAGCAGTTATTTGGGGTAACGATCAAAGGGCATGAAATCTATACCGTAGAGATAAATGATGAAAGTTTTACCACAATAAAACAAACTCCCAAAGACTGCCCCGTAGGTAATTCTGAAATAAGATTTGAAATGGAATGGTAGATAAAAGTTGTAAAGGATTTTAATATGTTAGAAAAGAGTAGAGATAATACTATTGGTGTGCCTAAGTTTGTTAAAAGGCAGAGTAAAGATTCTACATTTACTCATTTTGAAGGTGGATGGGATGAATTGGCTGAATTAACTGCTAAATACTTTGACGATGCTGTGCATTATACTAAAGGATATCGTGACGGTGTTTACCTTGTTCACATGCCTAAAGATGTAGTTGGCAGATTTTTCACTTTCGATGCTTATCCAATGTTTGAGGGTATGAAGATGGATGCTCAGTGGGCAAGAGTCCCAGGCAGAGAGCATGAACCAGCAAAGTTGCAGGTTAAGATCCTTGAGCCAAAAATTCCTTGTCGGTTTGTTGACATTGTTATCTATGCTAAAGAGGTTCTTGAGGAAGATGGTGACGAAGCAACAGGAGCAGATTATGATATCGTTGCTATTCTTGGCAGGTTGGCAAAAGACCCACCACCAATTGACCCTATGACTCTGGTAAGAAATTGGCTTCATCTTAAGGGTGGAACTGAGATGAAGGGAACTACTCACAAAGAAATGCTAACAAAGCTTTGTGATTCTATTCTTTATAAGAATGGTATGAAAAAGCACATGAGTACAAAGAAGGTGTAACATGGCAACAAAAAAAGAGCTAAGAAAAGTGGCAAATAACGGCAATGAGAATTACTCCAATGGAGAATATAGATGCTCTAAATGCGGAGAATACCATTATACAGGCAAACATGAAGATGATTGCCCCGTTGGTGCTTTAATGCAGTTGATAGATGATTCTGATCTGGGAGAACGATAATGGAACTATTTACTAAACATAAAGATGAACTTGTTTACTTCGCAAGTTTTGAAGACGACAAAGGAACTAAGTTCTGCGAAGCAAGAAAAAGAGTAAAAGGCAAATATGACATATGTCCATTTTGCCATAAGGAAATAAAAGATGGAACAGTTTACCTTCTTTTCTGTAATTGGAAGTTGTTTCCAAATATCGTTGTTCATTTTCCTTGCATTAATGGTTTTCCAAACGAGAGAGCTGCTATAAAATATTTGCATGAAGATTTTGAAGCTTCCAAAGCTTATAAACATTGGTTTAATTTTAATGTAGAATAACGTTAATGATGAAGAAAGGTGTATTGCTATGAAGAAAACTATTATGATAATGTGTTTGGCGGCAATCATGTTGCTTGTGGGTTGCGACAGCAAACCTCTTGATTTTGATCATCGTACTGATGGATGGAAACTATGGAGGGAAGGGACAATTGAACGCAAAAAAATTGTTATGGAGAAGGCAGGAGCCTCAACAGAACAACGATGGTTTGTTCTGGAATTCGTTGATGGAGAAGACGTTAGATCAACTCGGATGCATGATTTCGATAAAATGAAAGAAGGAGAAACTGGGGTTCTCTATTGTTGGGACGGGAGGGATTGCGACAACACCTATATGTGGATCGCTAAAGAAGGGGTTGCTTCCGTTTCTCCTAAAAAGAAATCCGATGGAGGGCATGCCCTAACTATCAAAACAGAAAAGTTTTATACAGAAGATGATAAAGTCGAAGAAGTTATCCCCCCTCCAAAACGATATGGATGGAATACTATGGCATCTTCACCTCCTATTCATCAAACTGTTTTGGTGAAGTTTAAAAATGACCTTGTTACAACTGCATATTATACTCCTTTGAAAAAGTGGAAGGCAGAGGTAGACAGGAATAAGTTGTCAGGTGGTATAGCACTCAAAGATGTAGTTCGATGGAAAATTGTTGATCTGGAGTAATTATGAGTAAAGAGAAGAAAATACATAAAGAAAAACATTGTGAGTGTGAATTTTGTAAATTATATGCTTTAAGAAAAGAAGCTCTCGAAAGCGATGATATACAAATTGTTAAAGATGCTTTAACAAAATTTTCAGATATGTGGCTCAACGCTGATGAAGATTTAAGTTACCACAAATGTATTCTTGATGGTAGCTGGCCATTTGCAGGAGAAATATTAACAAAAAGTTTAGAAAAATTTAAGAAACACCCAAATAGGGAGTTGGAATAATTATGGATAGTGGAAAAGAAAATCTGGGAAATGATCATTTAGGTTTAGGCCCTACAGGAAAATTCCCTCAGGGTAAAATGTCAGATCATGACGATGGAGAGTTAAAAGTTGCAATGGCTGTTGATAAAAAAAACAACCGCATTGTTATTGATTTTGGGACTCCTATCACATGGGTCGGGTTAAGTGCTGAAGATGCTAGAATGCTTGCTATCTCCCTACTACTAAAAGTAAAAGAAATGGAAGATTAAAATGGGCAGAGGTACATTTAAATATATTTGCGAAGAATGCAAAGCAGACAACTGGTTGTCTAAAAAAGCCAGAGGTAGTCGCTTTAAACCAAGGTGTATAGAGTGTGGCTCTCCATGGTTGGAGCCAAGTAAGGGTTCAAAAGGTCCTGACAGGACTGCTGAAGCTAGAGATGCTAGTCATGAACGTATGAGAATAATAGAAAAGAAAATGAATAAGGAATAATAAAATGCCATTAAAAAAATCAGTTGGAAATATGTATGATTTTGTAAGTCATACTTGGTCCCCTGTAAGGGGGCAGTGCTCACATTTCTGTGATTATTGCTTCATGAAAAGATTTCCTCTTCCACCTATGCATATAGATGAGAAAGATCTAATGACAGATTTAGGTGAAGATAAATTTATCTTTGTCGGTCATACTGTGGATCTGTTCGCAGATGATGTACCAGCAGAATGGATCGAGAAAGTTTTGTGGAGATGCAGGGAATATCCTACGAACAAATATTTGTTCCAAAGCAAAAACCCTGCAAGGTTTACAGAATTCTTGGATAAGTTCCCTCCTTCTGTTGTATTTGGAACTACCATTGAAACCAATAGAACTATCTATGTCGAGTCAAAAGCTCCTAGCTATATAGAAAGATCAGAAGCTATTGGTGAAATGAAAGAGTTGATAGAAGATTGTGAGACTATTGTCACGATAGAACCTATCTATGATTTTGATCTTGATCCATTGGTGGATATTATCGTGACTGCGAAACCTACATGGATTAACATAGGGGCTGACAGTAAGGGTCATAAGATTCCTGAACCTTCTAAAGAACAAATTGTAGAGTTGATTAAGACTCTGGACACAAAGATGGATGTAAGGAAAAAAAATAACTTAAAACGTATTTTAGGAAAGGAATTATAAGATGGGAGTAGATTATTATAGTTACTTAGTCGTTGGTTGTAGTATTGATGAAGATAAACTTAAAATTCCAACAAAGGTTAGAGCATGTGATTGCAATGTTGACAAGATAGAAGATATGAAATTCTGTTCTAAATGCGGAGAAGAAGTATGGAAAGAAGATTATGACCTCATAGAAGGATATGAAGAAGACGAGTCATTTCTTGGATTTGATCTCGTCTATAATACAGATAACGAAAATTGCTGGATAGCGATACGCAAAAAGGAAGTCGGAGGTTATAATAGGAATGAATTTGATATGCTTGATCCCTCTGATAATATTGAAGAATTAAAGGCAGAATTAAAAGCAAAACTTGAACCTCATGGGCTTTGGGATAAAGAATCTTTCGGGATTTGGGTTATCCAATGTTGCTCATATTAAAAAATATTAAAAAATATTAAAAAAATAGAAAAAAGTACTTGCAATCACTTTCCAGTATGGTATAATGCTATTTAATAAGTGAAAATGATTTACTGAAAATGAAAATGATTTATTATTTTAATGGAGAATATTGCAATGTCAAGGACGTTAGACGATGCCGAAAGAAAAATTAAAAAATTAGAAAAAGATCTCGACTATGTAAAAAAGCATTGTAACGAGAGGGTTAAAGAGGCAAATGAGACTCTTGAGTATAGTAAGGGAATAATTCAAGATCAGAATAAGGCACTATCACAAATTACCTTTGTTCCCAGACCATGTGCAGTAGTTCTTCATCACGAAAAAAATGGGAAAACATCTTTCATTTCTTTCCAAAATCAAACAATGAAAGTTGGAGTAGATCCTAAAATATCCAAAAAGCTGAAGAGCGGAGACACTGTTGCTCTTTCTAAAGAGACTATGGCAATAATAGAAATGTCAGAGGACTATAAGATGGAAGGTCCTCTCGTTTTTGTTGACGAAATTATAGGAGACTCTTGTAAAGTTGATTATGGAGGGTATTCCCGTTTACTTCATCAAGGTGACTTTAAAAGTAAGCTTAAAAAAGGTGATAGAGTTATTGCTGATGATAGTTGCTCTGTTGTTATGAGAAATCTTGGTAAAGTTGAGAACACTTATAATATTGTCAAAAGTACTGGTGTAACATGGGACGAGATCGGTGGTCTTCACGAAGCAAAGAGAGAGATCACTGAAGCTATTATCGAACCTGTTCAAGAACCTGATCTGTACAAATTTTATGGCAGGACACCTTGCAAAGGTATCTTGCTTTATGGTCCTCCTCGTTGTGGGAAGACGTTGCTCGTTAAAGCCACTACAACGGCTGTGAGAGACGCTTTTGGATCAAAAGCTATCACTTCAGGATTCATCTATATTAAGGGTCCTGAGATTCTCAGCAAATATGTGGGAGTAGCAGAAGAACGTATCTCTCAGTTGTTCCGTAGGACAAGAGAGCATAAAAAGAAACACGGTTTCCCTGCTGTCCTCTTTATCGATGAGGCAGAGGCAATCTTGTCAAAACGTGGCACTGGTATCAGTTCCGATGTGAATAACACTATTGTTCCTGCTTTCCTATCTGAGATGGATGGTTTGGAAGAAACTGGTGCAGTTATCATCTTAGCAACAAACAGATCTGATATTCTTGACCCTGCTGTTGTTCAGGAAGGTAGAATCGATAAGAAAATTCATGTTGGAAGACCTGACCAACAGTCTGCCATAGACATTTTTAATGTCCATATGAGAAATATTCCATTAGGACCTGAATCTGAACGTGAACAATTAGTGGAAATAGGAGCTTCTGAACTATTCTGCCCGAAGAAGAAAATGTATAAAGTTGTTTTAAAAGATGCTAAAAAAAGAGACAAATATTTTACTTTTGGGAATCTTTGTTCGGGTGGTATGATTGCTGAGATCGTACAAAATGCCAGCTCTCATGCTATGAGAAGGAATAAAGAAGAAAAAACCAAACGTAAACACTGGGGTATTACTAGTGAAGATATAAAGAATGCAGTAAGGAATTCTTTCATTCAAAATTATCACATAAATCACACTGACGATATAACTCGCTTTGTGGAAGGTTTCCGTAACGATGTAAAAAGTGTTGAAAAAGTTACAGCGTAGAGGAATTGAAATGTCAGGATTACCATTTAAACAAGTATTCAAGAAACGTGGCAACGTTGCTGGTGATATCGGAGATTCTACCTTTGAAACAGACGAAAAAAAAATTAAAATTCCTGAAATAGATAAAGTTATGGATAGAATTGATCGTAACCTTAATGAAACAAAGAGTATAGACTAACTATGAAAAAAGTCACACTATATTCTGATGGAGCATGTTCAGGTAATCCTGGTCCTGGTGGTTATGGTGCTGTTCTCGTCTATGGTGAGCATCATAAGAGCCTGTCTAAGGGCTATAAACACACCACAAACAACCGTATGGAGTTACTTGGTGTCATTGAGCCAATGGAGTCTCTAAAAGAGCCTTGTGAGGTTCATGCTGTGACTGACTCTCAATATGTTGCCAATGCCATTAATAAAGGATGGATAAAGAATTGGGTTAAAAAAGGTTGGAAAACAGCGGCTAAGAAACCTGTCAAGAATCAAGATTTGTGGAATAGGTTGATTAAACTTATGGATAAACATAGTCTTACTATTGAGTGGGTTAGAGGTCATGATGGGCATTCTATGAATGAGAGTTGTAATGATTTAGCCGTAGCTGCGAGAGAAGGCACAAATCTTGCAGAAGATAAAGGGTACGATGCTTGATAAAGAATGTGCATCCTATCCTTGTCATAAGGGTTTAGAAGATTGTACTTATTGTTATTGTCCGATTTATCCTTGTGAATATAATGAATTTGGCAAATGGATTGGTGTGGATAATGATGTATGGGATTGTTCAAGATGTTTAGTTTTTCACAAAATAAAAATAGCAGAACTGCTGCAGGATCACCACCCTGCGTAAGATGCGGGTATTGCTGTAATAAAACGATATGTTTTATTGGAGAAGATGACGGTGTTGGTCATTGCCGTTTTCTTGAACTTGCCGATGATCACCTGATGATTTTTTCCTGTGGGAAAAGAACTGAGATAATAGAATCGGAAAAAAACTCCTCGATACCCATGTTCGACAACTATTGTAGCAGTTCTGCATTCAATACTGTAAGAAATGAAGTAATAAGAAAAATGAAAGAGACTAAAAATGGGAACATCAAAAGATGATATAAGAGGTTGGTTTAAAAGTGGAGTTAGCCAGGGAGCTACTCACCTTATAGTTGTCTGTGACACTTACGACTGGGAAGATTATCCTGTCTATGTTATGCCTGGAACTGATGCAAAAGAAGAAGTAGATAAACGTCATGGCAAAAATATGGCTAAAGTCATGGAAGTTTATAATCTCAAAAAAGATATGGAAGAGCAGATAGAAGGTGGTCGCGAACAATTTAATTATGATTGATATTAGACAATTAACCGATAAAGATATAGGCAGAGAAGTTTTTTATACCAACGGTGTTGGCAATAAAGAATTTGGCAAGCTTAAATCGTGGAATTACAAATGGGTATTTGTTGTTTATGACTGTGCTGGAGAATGGGAGAATTTCCAAGACTACACAGGAGCAGCAACTGATCCTAATGATTTAGAATGGAAATGAGTTGTAGGTGTAGACACGATCCATAAATTGCTATGCAAGGTCGTTAGCGAGGTGCTAAGGTGCTTTTAAAATCCTATAACAGGTAGATAGAATGGACTATCTGGACGATGCATACAGGGTGGAGAATCGGGAATCCCTGCTACAATTTATTACAAGACCTCACTTTAGTTAGTGAGGTCTTTTTTTACGCGAAAAAGGAATTAACCCTTAATTTGCCGATATAACAGTTATGGAAGATATTATTGAATTTACCGAGCCTGAGAATAGATATTGTCCTATCTGTGACAAAAAAATCAAAAAAGGTTCGCCATTTCATAAATGCAGTAAAAAAAAATTAAAAGAACTTGATAAACGACATGTCGAGACAGACAAAGATTCAGAAGAAGAAAGAACTTATGACGATAGGTTAAAAGAGTTTGATGAGCAATATAACAACGAAAATTATTATGATTTAGAAGAATAACATGTTAAAAGTAACAAAATATAAAACCATAGCACAAGATCCTGACAAGTATTTATCATTTCCAGATATAATTAAAAGTCCTAGAAAAAATAATCGATTATTTCTTATTTATAGAGAAGGAGATAGTCATCACCCTACATGGTCTAAATTAATTTTACAAATATCAAATAATAATGGTAAGACATGGAAAGTATTAAAAGAATTTTATACAGATCTAGAAGAAGATGGATGTGTATGGAATTGTCCAAGATTATCGTATATCGATAACGCTTTAGTTATTACTTGTGATCAAAAAAGCAGCACCCATGAGAGAACAGCAATGTTTAAAACTGTTCAGCTAATATCAAGAGATGAAGGAAATATGTTTAGGAAAGTATCGGTTGCTATGCCGGGAATGGTTCCTGATACTATAGTAAAATTTAAAAATAAGTTGTTTTGCGCTAATCATAAAATAAAATCTGAAAAAAATGATCTAATACAATTGGTTTCTTGGTCAAGAGACAACGGAGATACATGGTATGACACTAATATAATGGCCCACAGTGAGAAGAAACAATTTTGTGAAGCTTCAGTAGTTAATATGAGAGAATATCTCATAGGATATTTAAGAGAGAATAGTGGTCATCAGAGAAACGTATATACTGTTATCTCTAAAGATGGAATACACTGGAGTAAACCTCGTAAACTTTCAATTTTTGGACAAAGAGTGACAGCTTTAAAAGATGAAGATCAAAAAGGATATGTAATAGGAGCATTTAGAGATACTTACATTCCCCATATTTATATCCCTGAACCCGAATGGGAGCATCCTAAATTAGCAGTTTCAGCATTCGAGCATAATTTAGATAATAACAAAATAATGTTGACTAAGATAGATTGGGAATACTCTCGAAGTCAATATCATTTTGGGTACACTGGTATGGTCAGAACATCTCCTAATGAATATATCATAGCATATTACATTAAGCAAACAGAAGAGAATCCGTTTATTAAATTAGCATGGATTAGCAAAATCAAATAGCCGCTGACCTATACAATCGCTCTCATTTAATCCATTAGTAAAGCATTTAAACCATGCTCCGATCTTATATTCTATCTTAGGATTAATGCCATAAGAACTCATATCGAGATGTCTGCTAAATTGTAGAAGTTTTCCACCTGTTAGTTTCATCTCTATCCAATCACAATATTTATATCCGCCTCCACGGACTTCAATATTGACTATACTCTCTCCTTCTATTTCTTCTAGTCCTCCCTTATACGGTCCTTTTACTGCACTTTCGCAAGTTGTAGCACTCATTTAATCTTCCTTTCTTTTTTTGATCATACATTTTCCGCAAATACAAGTCCCATCTCCGTAGGCTACAAGAGCATCTTCTCCGCAATTATTGCAAAGAGCGACTACTCTTACTTTAGTTCCAACTTCTAATTTGAGATCTTTTTCTCCATTATCGCTTGTTAGAACAAAAGATTCCCCAAATTGATCAGGACTGCTGTAGTATCTTGATTTAATTGTATACATTATTCTATAGTTACTCTTCCATTTTTATGGATAATATAAATTCTTTTCCCTTTTTTTCTAGCATACCGAACAGTTTTCCATGTTCCTGACCCTGCTCTTTCTTTAGCATCAGGTGTAGCAATTAAGAAATCAGTAGAATCAACAATATCTTTATTTCTCTTATGATAAGTATCTTCTTTCATAACAGAGTGGCATGATAATTGAACAACTGATCCTGACCATGTTGGGGGGTGTCCTATTATATTAACATTTTTTTTATCTTTTTCTATCAGATGATGAGCTATTTCATCAGAACCAGCACACATTCCGTGATGGAATTCTTTAAATTTTTTAGCTTTGATCAACTTCTCAAACTCTGTTTTTTGCTTCTCAGTCATACCATGACGAGTGCCCATGAAACCTATCTTCAACATTTTTATACTCCGTAAAACAATATATTATTTCATATTGTACTATTTTGCTTTTCACTTTCCAAGAAAATATTGAAATATAAAGGTTTTTAGCGGGAAAAAGTGGAAAGGATAGGTATTATGGCACTAATAAATCCATCAACTAATACTATATGGCAAGATACATATGAATTACTAGTTTATAGTATCGAAGCTACTTTCTCAGATAGGAAAGAGGGGGCTTATCATATTAAACAAGCGATGCTTGTTATCGTAGATCTAGAAATAGATTCTGAGCTAGGTCTTGAGGCAGCTACAGAGCTAATGCCAAAAATAGATTACTTTTATAGATGGATTTTACGATATATCGACATAGAGGAGAATAGAAAATTATTAGTGTATCAGATAAATGAATTTACAGAAAGATACAAAGGAGATCTGACCACATTTGTCAATAGCGTCTCATGGGTAGATGGTTGTGCCCCATACAACTGGGCTGAAACTTCAGAACAAAGTAAATATGACACATCAGGATGGGTCGTTTGTTCCTAGTAGTCTAGCAACCGTCATAGCAAGATCTATATTTTCCAAATCAATAAGTTTTATTTTTCTAAAATCATTAATAAAAACTGGGTAGTTGCCTTCTTTTTCTTTACTTTCTATACTATCTTTAAATTTTTCATATGCTTCTATTTCGCAAAACCCATGTTTTTTCATTAATATTTTTAAACAAACATTAGTATTATATGCTGCTACTACTGTCTTGCCATATTTTAAGCATGTTCCTATGATCGCATTATCAAAAGCTTCTTCTAGAAATGTTGCCTCTTTATTTTGCTCTTTAATTATATCTTTAATCACTTGCCATCTTTTTGTTGCCATCGTATCACCAAATTTAATAATATAACCATTATAGTATCGATATATTAGAGGTTATCTCATCATTATTTTTTAATATAATACAAGAAAGTGAGGTGTAAAATCGGCTGTGGCTGTTCTAAAAATAGGAATAACAGAACATCTAGAATAAAAGCTGCTGAGAAGAAAGCTTTATCAGTAAGGATGCGGGAGACTGCTGCTCATCGAAGTAAGAAAATGGAAAGAAAAAAAATAATTGAAAAGAAACTTAAATTTTGTAAACGTTGTCCTTATTCTGTTCCAACTCGTGAAGAGAATAGAAAAAAAACAAGAGTATGTCATAAATCTAATGTTTCCATTCAGGGGATTCTTAATAAATCAAATTTCAAGTGTCCTATCAGTAATTTTTAGCTATGGGATCCCACCACTTAATAAACTCAGAAAATGTTACGGGATTATGAGTTTTTAATTTTCTCCATCCCATAAAAAGACCTTCTGCTTCATCATAGTCTTCGTACCAGTTAGGTTTTTCTACTTTTACAACTTTTTTAGCTTCGTCCCAATCTACTTCTTCAGGTTTCATTATTTTACTCCTGCAAACATATCTAATTCCACTAATGATCTTGTTCCTTTAATTCTTTCGACTGTGAGATCACAATATTTTTTAGACATTTCTATGCCTATATATTTTCTACCAAGCATCTCACAAGCCACTCCTGTTGTGCCAGCTCCGTTAAATATGTCAAGTACGGTAGCATCTGTCCAGCTAAGCATCTTTATGAGTCTGTATGGAAGGTCTACAGGGAACATAGCGGGATGACCTATCTTTTTCATTTGGGTTTCAGGAGTTATATTCCATACTGAGAATGCCCATTTTTTAAATTCTTCAGGAATCAAATCTGTCTTACCTTCTGTTTGTAATTTTTTAGTTTCTTTCGCAAAAATCATAACATATTCAAATGGCTTAGGGAAAGAGGGACTGCTAGGGGACATGTAGGAACCCCAACTAAATCTATTCCCTATCTGTGATTTCTCCCATATAATATTAGCCATAAGAATATAGTTTAAATCATGAGTCATAAATTGTATAATATCAGAGTGAGTAGGTATGGCTCCATTTTTCCCATCACCGATATTGACACATACTCTTCCACCACTTTTTAGTTTTGGATAGAGTTTTTCAAAAAGGTCTTTTAACCATGCTATGTAGTCTTTATGATCTTTGTTATCGTTATATAGGTCATAGGGGCTATCGTTAAATTTATTATTGCCTAAATCTACATTATAAGGAGGAGATGTCACAACTAAATCGATACTGTCATCATCTAATTCAGGAATAACATTTTCAGATTTTCCATGATATAATTTTGAGTTATACGATAGTTCTATAGATTTCATTTTCATATATATATTTTTCCACTTCCCTGGGAATTAAAAATCTAGCTGCGTATTTTGTTTCGTGTTTTATTCTATGCCTAATATCTGTAGAAGAAATTTCTAACACATCATTTATTAGTGGAGTGAAATAATTTACTGCTCCATATTTTTTCCCCGCAGCTTTTCGGGCATCTCCAATGATCGTAATATAATCTATATTTTTTTCCCAATCATAATTTCTGTAGGGATTTCTTTCAGCGACTATAAAACGACACTCATCCATGAGGTCAGAGATTCTATACCAATCTTTAAGTTCTTTGACTGTATCTGTGCCTACCATCCAATAGATTTTGGCATCAGGATATTTCTTCTTAAAATACATAACGGTATCATATGTATAGCTTGGACCGTCTCTTTTTGACTCAACATCTGATACTGAGAAGAAATCTACACCTTCAGTAGCCAATTGAATCATTTTAAGCCTGTGAGGGAAGCTTAGAACGTCTTCCTTATGCGGAGGGGCAGCAGAGGGTATAAATATGACTTCATTGAAACTGAGCCGTTCTACAGCTTCCTGAGCCATCCATAAGTGACCATTGTGGATCGGGTTAAAAGTGCCACCAAACAATAATATTTTCTTTTTACTCATAAAAATACTCCTATTAATAGTGTAACAGAAGTATAATCACTTTTCAAGAAAAATGCAAGTGAATTTTTCACTTTCTTAATATTTTATCTAAGCCATGAATGAAATCTTACTTTAAAGCTGGGAGAGTCAACTCCAGTAAATTTATCTTTTTTTTCTGGATCTCCCATAGCTGCCATCCATTGCCTACCTATTTCTGCTGCTTTTTCTTTATCTTCTTCTTCTTCATTAACTTGATCTAATAATCTGGCACATTCAGATATATCTTTGCCTCTGAGCATATAGTCATAAACTCTACCTATTAGAGTTCCATCTTCATCACCAAAATGGCAGAGTCTTTCTTCATGTGGTTTAAAAGTAATATTATTCTCTTCAGCAGAGACCATGAGAAGTCCTTGGGAATAGCCCTCATTCTCTTTGACTCTATATCCTTCCATATAATCTTTTATAAGCCATGGAGTCTCTGCAACGAAGTCGACAAGTGTTTTCTCTTCGTCTGTAAGGTTGGTAATTATAAAAGCAGTAGAAGAACTATTGCTAACAAAACCTTTACGAATTTTCATTTTTTTTATCTATGTCCTTTTTCCATTCACGAACTCTACAGTTATCTGCAAGTTTTATAGTTTTATCCTTCAGATCATCAGCGAGAATATTATGGAGGAAATCACAACCATGCCCACCGTCTGCTTCTGATATTAATATGTCATCTTCGAATGAGTGCAGAAATGTTGACAGATGTTCTGGATAATGTTCTCCATTAGACCAGTCCCCATCATAAGCAGACCAATCTCCATTTACACAAAGAGTTTCTACTAAGTCTTTAATATGTTTTTTGGCTTCTTCTACAGACATTTTTTTATCTGTACTATAATCTTTAGTCTCGTCTATGAATTCCTCAAGATCTTTATCGGATGGAATAAAATCTCTTGTTAAAGCAATTACATAGGAGGTTGAAGAACTATTCGATACGAAACCTATTCTAATTTTCATCGTGATTCCTTTCTGGATCATCAGAAATTAATTTATAATCTTCATTATTAAGCAATTTTATAGGAAGACGAATACATTTTTTTGTCTTTTTCGGAATAGTTATGCCAAATTTCTTTTTAAAATCAGAAACTATATAGGAACTAGTGTTCTCTAAAGACCTATCTGCTCTTTGAAAATTTACAAATTCTTTGCCACCTATATTAGTGGGAGACCATACCCCTTTTTCGGGCCGACTCCACACCCATATGATATGAGACCCTTCGTCTCTTGATATATAGCATTTTTCTGTTTTAGTATCCATAATCGGCGCGGCAGGATTTGAACGCTGCGATCTTCTAGTAGTCCCTACACATAAAAGCCGCATTCTAGAATGGCTTCGTCTACTCCTTAGCCATATTTCGAAAAAAGGCATGGACATGACTGTGTAGGCTAGATGCTCTGTCCGAACTGAGCTACGCGCCGTTGTTCTTATTTTCCCATTTTTTTCAAAACGAACGCAGTAAGACCGCATCCTGCACCGATTGCAAGTGCAATCCATGTTGCTGTTCCAATAGCTGCTAACATAATAATCTCCTTAAAATTTTATTAAACTTTCTACTTCATATTTGTTCTATTATATCACATTCGAAATGTTTGTCAAGTTTTTTCTTTCACTTTTTTATCAAATTTCCAACAAGTTGGATCATATGTCGGAGGCATTGTTCTTAATGATCTAACCTCTTTGCATGATTTGAAAGTTTTTATAATTTTAACTTCTGCTTCTCTTTTTACATAGGTATTCTCATCGCTATTATCTCTCGTGATAGGATGAGCATGGCACTTCGGCCCCCCAACTTGATGATCCTCTTCAGGCATGCGATGTAGGCAATCTTCACAGTAAACTGCATCTTTCTGAAAAAATTGAGCTATAAATCTAAATAATCTCATTTATACTCCAACATATAAAAATTTATTTTCGGGATTAACAAATCCACCATCTTTATCGAGCCTTCCTGGGACCAATTCAGAAAGATGAATATGACTAAGCTCATGCACTTTATTCATATCGGGATAGTTTTGCTTATAACGTTCAGCCCTAGCCCTCAGCATTTCTATCACAATTTCTAGTTCTTCATCGCTTTCAAAAATAAATTTGTCCCAAAGACCCTTCTTTCCTATGACTACATGATCAAACCATAT
>SDBT01004999.1_pt1 | contig 22385 bp, 18 predicted proteins | sample 2277101 | NCBI WGS metagenome assembly SDBT01 (sample SAMN10404973, study PRJNA504765) | marine sediment metagenome | isolation source: marine sediment core GS10_PC15, 103 cmbsf | place: Arctic Ocean: Southern Knipovich Ridge | collected 2010 | reverse complement strand
GACGTTAGCCCAGTGATTTATCGCTGGGGAATGGATACCCCAGGAACCCTGAGTCCTGTAAGGACGACTGAATCTCAAACACCTGTAAATACTCGCTTCGTGCTGTAATCTAACATTGTCAAGATATGAGCAATGGCAAAATTCCCATGAGGAGGGTTTTATGCGGAATTCTTTTCAGATAGGCAAATTATTTGGCATCAGCATAAGAATACATTACTCATGGTTCATAGTGTTCGCGTTGGTAGCAGGCTCGTTAGGATTTAGCTACTTTCCTGATGTATATCCCGGATGGTCGAGTGTAAAATACTGGCTCATGGGCATTATTGCGGCGCTTGCATTCTTCAGTTCGGTGCTGGCGCATGAACTGGCGCACAGTCTGGTATCGAAGTCCAGAGGTGTACCTGTACATAGCATTACGCTGTTCATCTTCGGAGGTGTCGCGCGGCTCTCGGACGAACCTAAAAATCCGGGCAGCGAGTTCTGGATGGCGGTGGCTGGTCCCGCCACCAGCATAGGATTTGGCATTGTCTTTGGGGTGGTATACCTGGCAACAAGGAAAACCATGATAACGTTTTCAGCGCTGGCTGGATTGTTGCTAGGTTTCAATGTGTTTGTGGCTGCATTCAACCTGATTCCCGGCTTTCCGCTGGATGGCGGTCGCATTCTCCGCTCTATCATCTGGAAGATCACCGGGAACCTGAGGAAATCTACCAGAATCGCATCGGTTATGGGCAGAATAATCGCCTACCTGTTGATTCTTCTGGGAGCTGCGCTAGTACTATCCGGCTACTGGATTAACGGCATGTGGATGGCCTTCATCGGATGGTTCCTGCGGAATGCCGCGTCATCCAGTTATCGTCAGTTGGCACTGAGGGAGACGCTTCAAGGCGTGAAGGCAAGCGAAGTTATGATAAGTGATTGTCAGGAATTGCCGGGAGATCTGACAATACAGGAATTGCTCAATAACTATGTGCCGAATATACATCGCTGTTTCCCTGTTATGGACAACGGTCATGTGATAGGAATAATAACTATGCAAAGCGTCAGGGAAATTCCACGGGAACAGTGGGAAACAACGAGAGTGGCGGAAGTTATGATTTCATTTGCTGAAGTGAAGACGGTGCATCCTGATGACGATCTTTATACTGTAATGCGGCAGATGGCCGAGGAGGATGTGAATCAGCTTCCTGTCGTGGAAGATGGACAATTTATGGGCATAATAGAGCGCGGTGACCTGATCAAGTTTATCAACGCGTGAGTTGAGCGGTGAGTTCAGTGTGGCCTGATCGATAAATAATGTATGTCTTCTCGTGGGCACGATGCTTGTGCCCTTACGAATAACAGCATGGACTTGCCGAAAATAGGAGAGAATTGCATGAATTACACAAAGACAGAAGAATTTCTGATAGAAGCAATGGTGGATATGGAGATTATAGATGCGCATGAGCATCTTCCACCAGAGCAAGTGAGAACAAATGCAAAGGTTGATGTTTTAACGCTATTCTCACACTACACGCGAACCGATCTGATAACGGCGGGAATGAAGCCCGACGAGTATGACAAAGTAATCAACTCCGGAGACCCTTTAGACGAGAGATGGAAGCTGTTTAAGCCGTACCTGGAGCAGATTCGATACGGCTCCTACGCTCGGCCGGCTTTTATAGCGGCAAAGGAATTCTACGGATTTGACGACATCACTGACGAGAATTACAGAGAGATCTCGGAGCGTATGCAGTCCCAGAACACACCCGGAATCTACAGGCGAATTCTCAGGGATAAATGCAAGATCAGGTACGCGCTAACCCAGGCAGGAAGGACTGATTACGACGATGATCTGCTTATTCCGCTTATGCCAGCAGGCACTTACTTCGACGTTAAATCCGCAGAGGACATCGCGAAGAAAGCTGACTCTCTGGGAGCAAAAGTTGCCAATCTGGATGACTATATGGAAATGGCAAAGAAGGGCGTAGAAAAATGGAAGGCAGAGGGCGTAGTTGGGCTGAAGATGGCCGCAACACCGAATTCACCGCCAGATCGCAAAGTCGCCGAAGATATATTCAACAAAATCATGTCAAACGATGGGCAAAAAGTGAATAACTCCCCGCTGCAAGATTTTCTCAGGAACTATCTGATGGATGTGGTTGCTGAATTGGATATGGTAATGGCAGTGCATTCAGGCATGTGGGGAGATTTCCGCTCTTTGGACGCGAAGAACATGATACCGGTATTTCCAAGACACCCCAACACTAAATTCGATCTGTATCATTTGAGCATGCCCTCAGTGCGCGATGCAATAGTTATAGGAAAGAATTTCCCCAACGTATGGCTAAACCTGTGCTGGTGTCACATAATTTCGCAACAGATGACGTGCTCGGCGCTGGATGAGTGCATTGATATAGTTCCAATGAACAAGATAATAGGTTTTGGCGGAGATTACAGCAGGCCGGTGGAAAAGGTATACGGTCACCTTGTAATGGCACGAGAGGATATCGCCACAGTCCTGGGGCGACGTGTGGATAGAGGGTTGATGAGCCGTGATGAAGCGGTAATCATAGCCAGAAAATGGCTCTGGGATAATCCCAGGAATCTCTACCAACTGAACACATAGAAAGGAGAGGAGGATACCAATGCGGATAGATTCACACACGCACGGAAACGTATCAGATTTGACAATCAGCCCTGAGGAATACATGAAACAGTGCCGTGAGAGAGGGGTGGAAAAAATCGTCCTTATCTCCCGGCCAGAGAATGTGCTTGAAGCAAAAAGAAGATGCGGAAGTTTCGTAATACCGGTAGGTCTCATCAGCATAGATCGCGCCGGCGCTGAGGAAGTGGCATCATACATAGAGGACGGATGCAAGGGGATCAAGCTGATCCGCCCCAAAGCTCCTTACAGTGATGATCGCTACTATCCCATTTACGAAACCATCAATAAACTTAATGCCGTCGCAGTGTTCCACACAGGTTATCTAGCCAAAAGCTCCGAGCCGGACTATGTTACCGACATAAACCACATGCGTCCTGCTCATCTGGATACCATAGTCAGGCGATTTCCAGATCTGAAGGTATTGATGGCGCATTTCGGTAATCCCTGGTGGGAGGAGGCGTGGAAAGTTGCATGGGCTAATCCCAATATCTACGCTGATCTATCTGGCGGAACCGCCTTCCGTCGTTCTATGAATATGTGGCGGGACACTTTTGCTCCCAACGGCGAACTCCACGCGGACAGCTTCTCCAAGGTGTGCTTCGGTTCCGACGTCACATATTTCAGATCGACTTTTGGCTTCGAGTCATATATCGAATTCTACGAGAAGCTCTACGATGCCGTAGAAGCGCCGGACGATCTACGCGAACGAGTGAATAGAAAAAATATTCTCTCATTGTTCGATATAGAGTGAGTATTGCAGACTCAGCGGCGGCGGATAAAGGAGATTGCCCTGGAAGCGCAGCTAATATCGCAACGCATTGACCCCACGTTCTTTGATAGGCGGGATGATACGGTTGTCACCTGGCTGGGGGGTGCAGGCGCGCTCATTAACGCCCGTGGAACCATCCTGTTTATTGATCCACTGATCACGCTGGTGGATCGGGATGGAGAACAAGTAGCAGAAACAGGGCACAGGCTGAAGGTATCCCTTCCTATTGAGGCGAGGCAGGTTCCCCGAGCAGACGCAGTGCTCTATACTCACGCGGACGGGGATCATTTCGGGAAGTTGACGGCTGAGACAATGAATAACCGTCTGAAGCCGGTGTTCATCGCTCCGCCGCCGGTCGGATCCAAACTTCAGGAGATGGAGGTCGATCAGACACGTGTCATAGTGGCACAGGACTATGCGTCCATCCAGATCGGCAATGCGGAGGTAGTGGTGACGCCAGCGTTGCACGACTGGAGCGAAAAGAACCCTTGGAAGCGCGGAGATTGCTGTGGCTTTCTGGTGAAAACGTCTGACGGGAGTATCTGGCATCCAGGAGATACGCGATTGATCGATGAGCTTCTGAAGGTGAAAGGGGTGGATGCGCTTTTCTTCGATGTAGCGCAATGTCAGGCTCACTTAGGCCCTGCAGGATCGAGTCGTCTGGCAGAAACATGCGGCGCGAAGTACCTGATCGCCTATCACTATGGAACTTATGATGTGCCGCCGGGTGGGCCTTTTGGCAGCGATCCGGAATCCTGTCTCCCGTTTCTAAGAAATCTATCCGCTCGCTATCTCCGTCTCAATCCTGGGGAATTACTGAAGCTGCCGCGTGGCATCGCTTGAGTCGGCGCGCTATTGGTTGTCGCCGTCGACGCTCTTGCTGACGCTCTGACTGATCATTTCGAGATTGGCTCTTGCCTCGGATGATTCACCGACTGATTCCGATAGGCGGTCACACGTCCGCCATTCATTACACAGACCACAACTCGAGAGATTGCGCTCTTGGGCACACGCGCGGGTGGGGCACCAACCATATCCCTTGAACGACGCCTTCCCTGTCCTGCATCCAGTGCAGTCGATTATGCTTGGGTCGAGTGTATCCATTCCCCAGTGCTCCTGGGCAACAGGCGTCCAGGTCTCGACTGCCCGCATTCGGGCCTCCTGATCACCATGAACGGTAGCCTTGTAGACGTCGCACGAATTGCAGTCGAAACCACAGTAGGTCAGATCCTCTGGCCTGATGGTTCCTTCCTGTGCAGACATTCTGTCTCCTTTCTTTCCGAGGAATTTGCCCATTGCGCAGCCAGTGATGGCTGCGACGCCAGCACATCCCATACAATAGAGGAATCGTCGTCTCTGCATTTTGTATCTCCAGCCACACAATATTATATCATAAACGACTAAAAATAAATCTACAGCAGCTTTCACTCATCTCAGTAGGGGCACAATGCTTGTGCCCGGGCACGCGCCGCGTGCCCCTATGGGTATTTTGGCGATACGAACTTACCGATTAAACCACTAAACTACTGGCCTGCGCCTTCATTTGGCTCTGTTACGTCAAGATCACGTTCCCACCCCTCCAACTCGATTTTGATTTTCTCAATAGCCACGGTCTCTCCATTCTCTTTTGCATTAGCATCGAGTTCGAGAATTGCCGTATACTCACTAACCCAGCAGTTGTAGAGCATATATCTGAAGGCAATTTGCCCTCTTTCGTTCATAAACTCGAGTGCCAGCGGCTTCTTGTAATTGACTAGATCCATTGCAGAATCGCCGGTGAAGGGATTCACCATATTGGCCCATTCCTCAAACTGTCTGTCGTGGGTTATTCCTCTTTCCATGGTGATGGCATCGTAGGAGGTCCGTCCGGGCGACTTGTGTTCATTGCTGCTCAGATCGCCGCCTTCCCGCCATTTTACGACTTCTGTAGTCTTCCGCAAAGCACTGATTTTATTGACACCTAGAACAACTTTGCCTTCCATCAGAATCCTGAATTTGAAGTTCTTATAGGGATCGGTGCGATGGGGATTCACAGTAAAACGCGCGGCTATCGATCTGCCTGCATAAGCGACCACAAGCAGTCCTATTACGATGACCACAAGAGTAAGCTTTTTTCTCATTTCAGTTCTCCTTGATATATTACCGCAACACTTTATGCACTAACGGCAACAATTGGAATCTGACGGTTTTCTCTACACACCGACATTTTACACAATCTCTTCTGTCAAGTCAACAAAAAAACGCTTCCCAGTAAATTCTAAGCATATTGTAGTATCCTGACACAAAGGCAGAAAAGGTTACAAACGCTTGATCTTATAGGATTTGTTAGCCACAGATTAACACAGATTTTCACAGATAAACACGGAAGATTTGGTGGAATGCTGTATATATTTCTTGATTGTCTCCGATTTTGGGGATATAATACTCATGGTTAGGAGCTATAGATGAATACAGTCAGAATATATAAGCTATCAATGCTCTTTGCGAGCTTCATTCTGTGCCAAGTCTGCATTATACAAGTGATCAGCGCGACAGCGAAAGAAGGAGATATGTTAATGAATGGAGTATCTTCCGCCGGAGAATTCCTGCTTGGCGGGGACATCTCCGCTCTCAGCAAAATTGAGGAATGCGGCGGTGTCTTCCGTGATAGCGGAACGCCCGGCGATGCTATCAGGATTATGAGTAATCACGGACACAACTGCTTCCGTCTGCGGCTTTTTGTAAACCCAACACATCGGAACGTGGTGGTCAACGATTTGCCGTATACCATCGACCTCGCCAAACGTATCAAAGCGGCGGGAGCCAAATTTCTGCTGAATTTCCATTATTCGGACACATGGGCAGATCCCGGTCATCAAAATAAGCCTGAAGATTGGGAGGATCTGGACTTCGATTCCCTGGTGGATACGCTCTATCAGTATACGCGGGACTGTATAGCAGCATTCAAAAATGAAGGCGTATTGCCCGATATGGTTCAGGTTGGGAATGAGATAACGCCAGGGATGCTCTGGCCGGACGGCAAGCTGTATGGAGTCGGCGATCCTGAGGAGCAGTGGGGTAAGTTCAGCCGGCTGCTGAAAGCTGGCGTACAAGGCGTCAAAGATGCCGCAGGGGAAACTCCCGTCCAAATCATGATTCACATCGCTAATGGTGGAGACTGGTCTCGAACGAAATGGTTCTTTGATAACATGGAGAAGCGTCAGGTTCCCTACGACATCATCGGGTTAAGCTTTTATCCCTGGTGGCACGGCAGGATGGAGGCCTTGCGGGAGAATCTGGAAAACTGCGAAGCGACGTTCGATAAGGACATCTTTGTTGTGGAGACCGCCTATCCGTATCGCCCAATGGAATTCCGAAGAGTAAAGGATTGGGAAGCAAATATGCTGTGGCCTATGACTCCGGAGGGGCAGCGGGATTTTCTGACAGAACTCATCCAGGTTGTGCGGGAAACTCCCAAGAATCGTGGGATGGGCGTTCTATGGTGGTATCCGGAATCCATCCCTGTCCAGGGGCTGCACGTCTGGAACGGTGGAGCGACCAGCCTGTTTGACCAGGATGGGAATGCTCTGCCAGCTATGGGTGTTATTGTAGAACCGTAAAAATTACTTGATAGGAGTGAAATAATGAAAATAGTTCGTATGTCCGGAACTGATATAGAAGTAAGCGAATTGTGCTTCGGTACTCTCACGCTAGGCACAATACAGGCAAACCTGTCTCCTGAAGAAGGCGGCAAAGTCATTCAAAAGGCGCTGGATTCGGGAGTCACTTTCTTCGACACCGCCCAGAAGTATGGAAGTTACCCTCACTTAAAGGTGGGATTGGCTGGCTGGACTGATAAGGTTGTTGTAGCCTCCAAGTCAACAGAAGCCACATACAAAGATATGCAGGATGCCGTCGAAGAAGCGCTCAGGGAGATGAATCTGGAGCGCATAGGAATCTTCCACCTTCATCTGGTGAAATCGAGGGAGGATTTTCTCGCACGCGAAGGCGCGCTGGAATGCCTGGTGGACCTTCGGGAGAAAGGCGTGATACAGGCTATTGGCATCTCAGCTCACGCGGCTGCTGGCGTCAACGCTGTGCTGGATTGCGATGAGATAGACGTGGTCTTCCCGATAGTCAACAGGGATGGATTCGGCATTGTTGACGGTACGCTGGAGGACATGCTGAAGGCCTCCAGGGCGGCGAAAGCCAAGGGCAAATCCCTGTACGACATGAAGCCATTGGGCGGCGGGCATCTGATAGATGAAATACCAGCAGCTATAGACTATGCCAGAAAGCTCTCGCTGTTCGATTCCATCTCTGTGGGCATGAAAACGCCGGATGAGGTGGAGATGAACGTCAGGGTATTCGAGCACAAAAGCATACCTGCATGGCTGCTGGAAAAGGTGAAGTCAGCCAAAAAACGGCTGATAGTGTACGACTCCTGCGAAAAGTGCGGCACATGTGAGGATACGTGCGATCAGGGAGCCATAAAGGTTGGCGAGAAGAAAGCTGTTGTGGATCATAGCAAGTGCATACTTTGTGGTTACTGCGCTGCATCATGCCCGGTTTTCTGTTTAAGAGTTATCTGAAAATGGTATACTCATGAGTTCGTCACGGATTCTTCTGTGATTTTCTGTGCAATTCTGTGGCTAGTTCTTCCGGGAAAGGATAAGACGCTGTCTTCACACGCTGCCAGTTTTTTCCGACATAGTGCCGTAGATCCTTTTTTCACAAGCTGGCAGCATGTGGTACTATGAATCTGAAAATCTCTATACTAATCTGCGGCTGTGGCTTCTGGCTGGATATTCCTATGATCTTTGAGGAATGAGAGAGACCAGCCGGTCTGGGATTTGCTTCCAGAACCACCGGGGTCAGGCTTCCATCTTTGTCTACCTCCAGCAGAATATCAATGCCCATAAGCTTGAGGTAATTTTCCACATCCAGTCCTGCGTTCAGGGCATACGCCGCTCTTATTGCGGCATCTTTTATTGCCGCTACATCCTCGTCCGCCGGTATAAATCTAACCCATTTCCCATCTCTGGCACAGTGGAGATTTGATAAAGCCTCGTTGATGTCGATGATCCTCCCGCCTCTGCCGCGCGAGGCTGCGAATGTCATATCATCCTTCGCGATTTGCGCGTAGCCTGATTCTGCCACAAAATCTGAGCCATTCCACGCCACGTTCACGCGAAAAGTCACGTTCAGAAGCGATGCCAACGACCCATCTTTGTATCTCACATTGCCTCTCTTTTCTCTCACAATGGCATCGTCCTCCGGTAAAATCCTGTCCCTTATATAGAATAATGCAAGGTCAGATCCGGAAGCAGATATCACGTTGAATTCTTCCACCATGTAGCTCTCTGTACCTCTGTTAGTCTGTATCACCAATTCCGATTTTTTCGTGTCCTCAGCGAAAGATCTAAGACACTGGAAAATCTCTTCCCATGAGCTGCCCTGCGGGATCAAGACGCATTTCGGGGACGCGATCTTTCGCTCATACTTCTCCCAGAGAGCATGGGTCCATGCCTTATCATCAGCGCGCTCCGAACTGTCAGCGTATGGATTTATCTGCGAAATACCTGCATCACAGAAGCGAAGGGACAACTCCCGGTGAATGTCCTGTTCGTTTTTCAACGGCAGATGGAGTATCTGGACAATGTGAATGGGAACTGATTCAGCGAACGCCATTTCCTTGACAAACCTAGTTTCATCCATTAGCAGCGCCCGCCTAACGTTACGCCCATCGGGTGCGATCCAGTCCGTATGCACACCCATGACGTTTACTCCGCCATGACAATGGCTATCCAGCGCGAGGGCGTGGACAGTGTCCTGAAAATAGATGGATTCCGCCCCAAAAACCATAACGTAGTTCCGGCGATTCCTAAGCAGTTCGTCTATTCGGTGTCTGGTGAGCGGCGTCGGAACTATGAGCAAAGTGGGAACGTCCTGATCAGCACGCCGCGCAACATGCCGTTCATACGCCACTTGAGCAATTCTTGTCAGATAATCGCGATCCGAAGGTATCCGGTATCCCACGTTCGCGGAGAGGAGCATTTCCAGGAAATCCACTGGTGCAACGGGATCAGCCGATTTTCTTAGCTGAACCTCAGCCTCTAGATAGCGTTGCAGCGTAATGCTGATGTCCTCATCAGGCACCGCCTCTGTTGAGCCAGCGACTTTATCTTTCACAGATATACCCCCGTCATTACGTCAGTTCTATGGACATGGCTGTGACTGACGCTGGTGGGAATGTGTGATGGAATTTTTTCCCACTGGCAGATACAGATTCTTCAGTCGGCGCAATGACGTTGGGATACTCAAATGTGTTGTGAGCATTGGTGTTGAAGTGCGTCAACACCCGCGCAGAAGCTGATTTCGCTTCGCCATCTTTCAGCTCAATAGTTGTCTCCAGCGGCCTGACAAGGTGCATATTAACTATGGTCAGGAACAGCTTATTGTCCTTTACTGAAGCCGAGCCTGTCATGGAAATCATTCCCTCCATGTTGAGGAATGCGCGGCTGTCACCGGCTCCCTTGAACTCCACTGCCTCGGCCTCAATAGCAATCCTCACTGACCTGGCGTTCTGATGCGGCGCATACATACCGTATACGTGGTACGTGGGCGTCGTCAGCATTTTTTCTCCATCGGTAAGGATCATCGCCTGAAGGACGTTGATGGTCTGAGCGATATTCGCCATGACCACTTTATCCGCATGTCTGTTGAAGATGTCCAGCGTCAGAGCCGCTACCAGCGCATCTCTAAGCGTGTTTTGCTGCCAGAGGAATCGCGCCTCTCGGCCCGGTGTAGCTGGATGCCACGTGCCCCATTCGTCCACAATCAGCCCGATCTTGCGCTCTGGATCATACTCGTCCATGATGGTGCGCTGCTGGACTACCAGATTCTCCATCAAAGATGCGCGATGCAGCAACCGATACCACTCGTCTTCGGAGAATTCTATCGCTGTCCCCGCCGTACCGCAGTAGTAGTGTGCAGCGAATGCCTGTATCCGCCGGCGTCTACCCATTTTCTCAAAGAACTTTCGCGTCCATTCGGCGTTGTTGCCTGAAGGGCCACACGCGATCAGGTACAGCGGAGCGTCCTTGTAATTAAAGAGGAACGTGGAGAAGCGCCTGTATTCCACAGCGTAGTCCTCCGGATCGAAGTTGCCGCCGCAGCCCCAGTTTTCATTACCAACGCCCCAGTATTTGATGCGAAATGGCTCCGGATGCCCATTAGCGGCGCGCTGGCGGGCGCGGGTGCTATCGCCGGGATAATTGCAGTATTCCGCCCAGTCCCGCATCTCCCGGGGCGTTCCACTTCCCACGTTGCCGCAGAGATATGGCGCAGCGCCGATGCGCCGGCAGAACTCGATAAACTCGTGTGTACCGAATTCATTAGTATCAATGACCTGTCCCCAGTGCGCGTTGACTGTCCGCGGGCGATCTTCGCGCGGGCCAACTCCATCCTCCCAATGGTAGTCATCGGCAAAACACCCGCCCGGCCAGCGGACAACTGGTGGACTGATGCGCTTCAGCGCTTCGACTACATCGTTCCGTATGCCATCGGTATTGGGTATGGGTGAGTCCTCGCCTACCCATATCCCTTCGTATATGCAGTGCCCCAGATGTTCAGCAAAATGGCCATAGATGTTGGGGTTGATACGCCCTATGGGTTCGTCAAGACTGACTGTGATTGCCGCTTCATTGGATTTCATGGCTGTTTTATCTCCTCTCACAAGCTGATTATCCATTCAGCCGAGACAGGAATGATACTGTTGGCAAAGTCAAAAAATGGCTATGTAGCCCAAGATTCTATCTTGGTTTTTAGCCCGGTTACCAAAAAGCCAACTTAGAAAGTTGGGCTACAGTCAATTCGCCAATAGTATCAGGAATGTCCCAGCTATCCATGCAATAATGACTAATCCTGGAACAGCTTCATAGCATTGGTTGAGAATATCTTATCTATAGTTTCCTTTCTAACCCCAACTTCTTCGCGGAGCATGGAAAGGTCTTCCCTGTAGCGGCGGAGCATGTAATCACCCCCGGTCGCCCCGGCGTCACTGCCGAACATCAGGGTGTCATCACCAAGATAGACCAGAGCTTTTCGAAGCGCGTCTACCTTCCACATTCTTGGCGCGCCGGAGGTGATGTCGATGTATATCTGCTGGATGCGACCATCGCGACCCTTTGCCGCGCGGTATTTGCCGCATACCGCCAGCAGTTCGTCATACCAGGGCCAGCTCATGTGCGCCATAGCAAACCTGATCTTGGGATAATCCAACAATGCTTCGTAGTAGACCGGGCGGCAATACTGCGAGTCGTCTTTGATGCCCCAGAGTATTCCAGAATGAAAGAGCATAGGCACGCCCAGTTCCTGAACCTTTTCGTATACTGCCCGCGCTTCTGGCCCACCGGGATACCACTGCATCGGGATCATCTTCACCGCTTTTATGCCCAGGTCATTGATGGCGCGATCCACTTCCTCCGGGGCACTTTCCAGGCGCGGCTCAACGAATGTAAACGGAACGATCCTGTCTTTGGCTTCCGAAGCTATCTTTGCTATGAACTCATTTGATTCCCGCTGCCGGTCAGCATCGAGACCCGGATACGGGCTGAAAAGAAAAATCTTCTCCATGCCAGCTTCATCCATTGCTTTGAGAATATCGGAAGCGGTTTCCCCGCCTCTGCTGTGTACGTGAACGTCAATTGCCATTGGTCTCCCTCCTGAACGTGTGAGTATAAGATTACGGAAGAATATAGGATTCGCCCGTATACATAGATGATTTTGCTAGCTCCGGTGGGATTATAACAGAGGGGCGCGGGGAATTCAACTCAAAATGTGAGATACAGGCATAGCTCACTCTTGACTACAATGAACAGAGGTGATAAACTTAAATCGAAGATCAAAACAAGCAAAGAAAGTGAGGTGAAATAGATGGAACGTAATGAGGAACTTGTGGGACAGGTTACAGAATTGGTTGGCCTGGTGGATTATCAGGAAGGCTCTGTGGTGAGTCGAACGATAGTTACCAGGGAAACAGGGACGGTGACTCTATTCGCTTTTGATAAAGGGCAGGGATTGAGTGAGCATACAACTCCGTATGATGCTCTGATCCATGTTCTTGATGGCGAGGTGGAAGTCACTATATCCGGCAATTCTTCCAGTGTGAAAACAGGCGAAATAATTATAATGCCAGCGAATGAGCCACACGCTCTGAAAGCAGTAGATAGGTTCAAAATGCTCTTGATAATGATAAAGTCCTGATTTGAACAAGAGGTTGGAGTGTGTTTGAGTGGTCTAATTGGTAAGCTCGTATCGCCAAAATACCCGTAGGGGCACGCTGCGCGTGCACGGGCACAAGCATTGTGCCCCTACAAATAACAACACCTATTTGTCGATTGAACCACTAATTGGTTTAATCGTTAAGCTCGTATCGCCAAAATACCCGTAGCTGCGCGTGCCCGGGCACAAGCATTGTGCCCCTACGAATAACAACACAGATTTTCTGACATCATAGCTGATGCCCCAGAGGGGACGCTATATGAACATCATATATATAATGACAGACCAGTGGCGGTGGGATACTATTTTCCAGGCAGGTCACGTTTGCCAAACGCCCAATCTGGATCGCTTCGCAGAGAAAGCTACAGTTTTTGGCAACGCCTATACCTGTTATCCACTATGTTCGCCGGCGCGTGGTGCGCTGTTCACGGGCAGATGGCCATATCAGAACAGCCTGACCGACAATGTGAATGCCGGTTCGTTTTATCCCAACGGCAAACTCCATCCGGGATACAGAACGTATCTGGAGCGGCTTCGCGACGACGCTGATTATGAAACCGCCTATTGCGGGAAGTGGCATCTTGGGCACGGTACGCTAACCGATCGCGGCATAGATAACGCTGCCATGAGCGACGGCGGCGTGCAAAGAGCGAGTAAGGCAGAATCAACGGCCGGGAAGTGGCGTCAGCCAAATCTCGACGGTGATATGCTGAGACCGTATTATGGCTCTTACTCCTCAGGTATCGGGCGTGATGCACGAGTCATGGAGGCAGGGATTCATCAGATCGAGGAGCTTGCCAGGGGCGATAGGCCATTCTGTTCGGTCATATCAATTCACGGCCCGCATTTTCCGCATAATATTCCCAGGCAATTCGCCGATATATATGCCGATCTGCCCGATGATTTCTGGCCGCCGAACTTCTGTCAGCCCTTTTCGGAAGGGGATAAGCCTATAATGCAATCGCGCGCCTACTGGCCCTGTCAGGATACCCGCGATCTGACTCAGGAGGACTGGAAGAAAACCTGTCAGCATTATTGGGGATACTGCTCCTGGCTGGACCATGAGATCGGCAAAATATTCAAACGCCTGACGGAATTGGAACTCTGGGAATCCACTGTGGTCGCGTTTTCAACGGATCACGGCGAGAAACTCGGCGCTCACGGGCATTTCGATAAAGGCCCGGATTTCTACGAGGAAACAATGCACATCCCCATGATTGTCCGGGATCCATCTGGTGGGCAGGCGAAGAGCCACAGCTCCTTTGTAAATCTGCGAGACCTCTTCCCGACGCTCATCTCTCTTGCCGGTGCAGGAGCGATCCTCAGCGAAGAGGAACAGCGCCGCTCCTACTGGGTTACGGACAACAATCATACTTTCTACTGCTACGACTCCTACCAGGGGCGGGAGTTCAAACTCAGAGGAATCCACACGAAACGCTACAAGTATAACTGGAGTCCTCACGACCTCTGCGAACTCTATGATCTGGAAGCAGACCCAGGAGAACGTATTAACCTGATCGCCAGCCATGAGCATACCCACGTCAGGGAGGAGTTGCACGCACCGCTGATGAATTGGATGGCGTCAGAAGATGACGTTCTCCTTGACCGTAAACACCTGCTGCCGCCCGGCGCTTATATCGACGGGCGCGGCGTTAATGAGCAGCACGTCCATCCCGGATGGAAAGATAAGGAAGCTCTCTGGAAGTGGAGAGCCAAAAGCCCGGAATACGCAGACGGCGAGCAGAAATAGCACACGGATTCTCACGGATTGAGACGGATAAACACTGATTAAATCCGTGAAAATCCGCAGCATCCGTGTTTATCCGTGTGCTATTCTCTCAACAGAGGATGGCTCTACTCAAAATATACGCCGTCGCTTTCGAGAGTATCCCTCAGATCGGTGTATGAAAGGTCACGCGTTCCGCAGTCTTTAGCTGCACAGAGAGCCGCCGCGGTACCTGCCGCCTGCCCCTGCCCCATACAGCATACCGTGTTTCTGGTAGACATGTGAGCGTCATGATTCGAGGTTATCATCATGCCGGTAGCCAGGAGGTTGTCTATTCCCGCCACACGCAATGCTCTATAGGGCACTCCGTATGTGCCGCCATCCTTTATTTGCAGGCGCGGCGCGCTGTCGTGGAAACCGTAGGCCATTACATCGTCATCGAAATGCCTGGCCTCAAGCACGTCCTCACTCGTTATGTCATAATCACAGGTTATCAATCTGCCGCGCCTGATGCAAAGCGACGGACTTGTTCTGGCGATGAATGCCTTTTCACAGCCCGGCACAAATTTCCTGAACAACTCTACCGCCTTCAACTGACGCCGCCGCAACTCCGCTTCCGCCTTTGCCACTACATCCCTGTCTGTAGGGCTTGCAGGCGTTCTGTAACCTATCTTTATGAACATGAAATAGTCGTCATGAACAGTGGTAGTCACCATTGCCATATGCGCTTCCCGCACCGCCTCCGCGAATTCAGGAGAGATCTTTGCCGCGCTGCCGCTCAACCGCACAATCTGTCCATCCTGTCCGTCGCGTATGCCCTCGCTGTAGTCGCCCAGAGCATCGTGCGATTTGAGAAATTCGTGATATTTCTCGACGCTAACGTTGGCAATGCCTATACTATTCGCCACACCGTAGTCATTTGGCTCGGAATAATCCGCTCCAGCATAAGCGCAGAGGTCGCCGTAGCCAGTGCAATCCACAAATGATTTAGCGTATATCGCCTCTCTTCCAGAGCGGCTTTCCGCTATCACGCCCTTGACGGCGGAGCCTTCCATGATTGCGCCCACCAAAAGGGTATTTACATATATTGTGACACCTGCCTCCTCAAGCATATTGAAAGCCACGAGCTTATACATTTCCGTATCAATCGCGGTGCATACCGAATCGTAATCGTAACGTCTAAGCATCTCGGCATGTCCCGACGTGCCACCGACTTCTGCAAGACGATCCACTATTTCCTGCGAGATTCCTCTCACAACGTGGCGTTTTTCCACTCCCGGAAATGCCTTCCAAAGGTTATAGAAGCTGTGGAGGGCAGTGCCGCCCTCTACGGCTACTCCGCCCATATAGCCTTTTGCCTCGACTAATACCGTCTTTGCACCCTGGCGCGCTGCGGCTATGGCCGTCACCACGCCTGCTGTGCCGCCACCTGCCACTACTACGTCAAATTCCTTTACAGGCAGCTTCTTCGCTGGTTCATTATAATAGTCCATGATTACCTCCCATGAGATCATAATACCAATTTCATAATATTATTGTGCATTAGTTTTCAGGCCAACTGTATTCTTGATCACCCCCATCCTAGCCTTCCCCCATCAAGGGGGAAGGAACTGCTGGTTTTCTATATTCCCGCTTTTTGACTGAAAAAACTAGCATTCTTTGTCAAGTCCGAAATCCCTTCCCCCTTGATGGGGGAAGGCTAGGATGGGGGTGATCTGAAGGGCTGAACTTGCCAATAATGTTTTCTCCATAGCCATCGAAAAGAATGGCCATTATTGAGTTGTCCATCCTGCATCCACCAGCAGGACAGATCCCGTTACGTAGCTGGAGGCATCGCTTGCAAGGAACAGCGCGGCGCCTCGAATCTCGTGCAGTTCCGCCCACCGGTTGAGGGCTGTTCTAGCAATGATGTTCTTTACCTTATCAGGTTCTTTCAGGAGCGGATAGTTCATTTCGGTCAGAAACGGCCCGGGACAAATGGCATTGCATCGCACGCCAGATGAAGCCCACTCCAGAGCGAGTGCCCGCGTTAGCCCAAGGACTCCAGATTTGGATGAGCAGTAAGGGGTTCTTTCGGCCAAACCAACGTGACTGAGTGTAGACCCGATGTTTATGACCGATCCGCGTCGGTTCTCTTTCATTACAGGAGCCGCCGCGCGGCAGCACAGCCATGATCCAGTCAGGTTGGTATCAATTACCTGATGAAATTCCTCCAGCGTGAGTTCCTCGATGGGATTGCGTATGTTTATCCCTGCGCTGTTTATCAGAACGTCAATCTGGCCGAATCTCTCCACAACATCTGCAAATACCTTATTTACATTCTCTTCACGGGTGATGTCCATCGCCATTCCCAGGCTTTCCTGCCCGGTTTTGCCGGTGATCTCATCAGCCACCAGTTCGCAGTTGTCCTGATTCCGGGAGCAGATAACAGTGGTAGCTCCTGCCTGAGCCAATCCAAGAGCCATCGATCGTCCCAATCCCTTTGATCCGCCAGTGATAATGGCAACGCGCCCATCCAGCCGAAAGAAATCCAGCACGTTAGTATCTTCTTCGGTAGTATTCTGTTTAGTATTCTCCATAGCGATATCCCTGATACCCTCCAATCTCAATTTTATGTGTTCCTGGGAGCGCAGGCATCTTGCCTGCATTCCTATGGCTTATCATCTGCAATGGAGCGGCGATCTGCCTCCACTTCCTCAAACCACGTCTCAAGGGATTGCAGCATTCGTCGCGTGCGTTCAGGATGCACGTCAGCCAGGTTATGCTCCTCAGACGGATCTTCCGCGATGTTGTAGAGTTCCGGTGGCAATGGCTCCCCAAGCTCCCGTTCAGGCTCCGGAGTGCGGAGGATGTCAACGAATGTCTCCGGGTTCATCTCCAGTTCCCGATCCATAGCCACTTCGTCAGGAGATGTCCACGTGGATCCCTTGATGAGAGGCCGCACCAGCTTCCAGTCTCCATCACGCATAGCAGCATTGGATGTCAGCATCGGCGTATAACGGTTCCACTGCCAGAAGCGTCGGGGATTCACATGGCCGCTTTCCCCCTGCAACTCCGGAAGAATATTGCATCCATCTAGCTTGATCTCCGCTGGCGGCGTGTTTCCTGTCACGGAGTAGAGGCTCGGCAGCCAGTCTGTAAAATGCGCGAAACCGTCGAAGGTGCGTCCTCCAGTCAGACCACCTTCAGGCCAGTTCACTATCATGGGAACGCGAATGCCGCCTTCGTATATGTTTCCCTTACCGCCTGCGAAATTGCAGTTAAAGCGCACCATGCTCATATCACCGCTGCCATACATAGCCGGGCCGTTGTCGCTGGTGAACAGCAGGATGGTATTATCCTCAAGCCCAAGACACCTGATCTCCTCCCGGATTCGCGCGATCCCTATATCCATCCTCCGTATCATCGCGTATACGATACTCACGCCGCGCGTGAACCTATTAGGGTCGATAAACATCTCAATGTCCTCTTCCGGCGCTTCCAGCGGCGTGTGGGGTGAATTGTAGTGAAGGCACAGGAAAAATGGATCCGTCTGGTGACGACGTAGGAAGTGGATGGCTTCGTCGGTGAACAGGTTGGTGAGGTACTGCCCGTCCGCTTTCTGGAACTGCCCGTTGCGCTCGATAAGCCAGCTATAGTAGCTCATCCCGCCGCCGCGAAACCCTGTGAATTCATCGAAACCCCGCTTATTGGGATGATATTCTGCGCCATACACGCCGGTATGCCATTTTCCAACCAGACCTGTAGTATAGCCGCTCTGTCTGAACAGGTCAGCGATGGTAGTTTCGCGGAGAGCCAGACGATCCAGTCCTCGCACGGAGCGCATCTCAATAGCTCCGGTGCGGTGTGGATAGCGTCCAGTTAGCAGGCCAGCGCGCGCAGGAGTGCATACACAGGAAGCGGAATAATGCTGCGTGAGACAGATTCCATCTTCGCTGAGCTGATCCAGCGCCGGGGTTTTGGAAAGACCATCATTAAAGATGCCAAAATCCCCATAGCCCATGTCGTCTGCCATAATAAATACGACGTTAGTTTGACTCATTATTTACTCTCCCTCCGAGGATAGCTTCATCATTGAGATTCGGGCAGGAGATCATACTGTATCTCGTATATCTCCAACCCCTTATCATAAACCAGCTTGAACCCGGGAACCTCGCCCTCCACTAATGGCTTCAAAGCGGGGCGCATGTTGACTTTCGGTATAATGTGCGTAACCTTGTAGAATTTCATCACCTTAATTATATCACCCAATTCTGCTAATGGTACCTGTATCCCCTTCTCTTCCGAATAAAAATGCAGTTGCCCCGGCTCGCGGAACATCATTATGGAACCCGGGAGATTTTCCTTTATCCACTTGCCTGTTTCCATCCACGATTCTCCATCTTCTCCGTATGGAAAATCAGCATCTTTATAGTCATCATATACTTCGCTCGCGGATATGAGCAATACTGGAAACATCAACAGTATAATCAAGCAGGATGCGATTATTTCGGAGTATTTCGTCCGTCTGAATATCTGTTTCGCTGCCACGTAATAAGTCGTCCAGCCTATAGCCATATTTATCGCCACAAACGGAAATGCCAGACGACGGAGGGGTTGCCAGGTGACGGCCAGGAATATCATCAGCGAGAATTCCACCAGCCACAGAACGTGAATGTCCCTATTATGCCAGGGTGCGAAAAATCGACCTGCGCGACCATTATTGTCACCAGACGGGCGTCTGAATAGATAATACAGACAGGACATTAAGAATAAAAGCAGTCCCACCATAGCAGGGATGCCCACAAATACACCCGGCGAACCACTTATGCCTATGAAAGACCATCCCAAATATGTCCCGAAAGATTCCAGGCTTTTACTCAATACCACCTTCGCTCCCGCCTGCCTGAATTTGGATGACAGTGAAGGCATCTCTTTGTCCCAGTAGAGTGTGTATGTTCCCTCTTCCCAACCTTTGTAGCCAATGTAGCCAGCCGCATATTGCTGTGTGCTAAAGATGGGATTATGGAAATATACAGTATTCCTGATAAACCACGGCAGCATGACGAGAAGGACAATCGCAAAACAGTACCACACCTTCCTATTTCTCAGCGCCTTGAATCCACCCAGGATGACGCAGAAAATGAAATAGGCGGGGATTAGCACAAGTCCGCTGCCCTTGGCATAGTATGCCAATCCGATGAATATTCCGGCAGGATAGAAATACCTGGGCGAATCCTGCGCTTTTATGATAAAAAAACAACTCGCTAAAACTATGAAATGGAAGATCGCATCATCGTCAGGAAGAAGAGAGCGCGAGAATATGCTGGGGAAGACAATAATGCCAAGCGCTGCGGCAAATCCTGCTATCCTGCTTCGGCTTAGCCGCTTTGTAAGTAAGTATAGAAAAACGGGCAGGAAGATAGATGAGATCAGCATAGCCGGGAATTTGGCCGCAAAAGCGTTCTTTCCCAGTATCAGGAAAAAGGGTGCGATCAGGAGGGAATACAGTGGCGCGTAATGTGCGTCTGGGTGCGTAATCTCAGGATATTTCATCCGGGAGAGGAAATACGAATACTGGATGTAGTCGTTGGATAATCCCTTGCCATGAATGAAATTATCCGCCATCTCCACGTAGGCCGCTTCGTCGGTATCTCCCATCCATTTTATGGGATATGCTATCTTGCACTTAAACGCAAAAATTCCGATCCCAATGATGATAATGGCAACCAGAAAAAAATCTACTTCCCGTTTGGTGTTCCTGATTCTCATACTGCTCTCGCGGTCAACATCCACAGACTGCTCAGAAAATAGAAATCACGAATTACACTAACTGACTGGACATTTGTATTTTAGCGGAATGGAATCTCTATGTCAATGATTCGTTGTGTTTGCCCTGTAGTCCGTGTCATTATTGATACTGTTGGCGAATTCGTTCTACGCCGCAAGTGGAAAAGAGTACCACAAGCTACCAGCTTGTTCTTAATGCACAGATATTTCAGAAATAGCAAGCCGTGCATTCTAAGCGGGAGTTCGCCAACAGTATCCGTTATTTGGAAAAGCCCCACAATCTATCAGATGTTAAATCTGTTGCGCTTTGCGTTATTCTGTGGTATATTCTATAGAATTTTCAGGAAGGAATAGCAATCATAAATTGCCTGCTTAGTATATCCCCTTGTAGGCGTCGGAATATCCAGATGTAATTTTAGCGAAAGGAGAAGGTATTATTAAGGGCAGTTGCTTTTAGTATACCAGAGACCATGTTTCAGAAAAATTTGCTCAGAGATGATCAAGTAGAGCCTTTAGCAGAGGGTGTGATCACGGTTTTAGAGAAGGTTGGGATGCTCTACCAGAACGAAGAGATGCTGAAGGCGCTGGAGAAAGCAGGGGCAAAGGTTGACCACTCATCTCAGATGGCGACCTTCCCCAGGGAAATGGTTACCGAATTCGTCCACGTCCTCAGGAAAGAAGCGCCAGAGGAGAAAGATGACGGGCATAGCAAATTCACGGCTACTGGATTGCCTGCCCTGGACTTGCAGGTGGCACAATTCTTTTACGACTATGAGAAAGGTGAGAAGCGCAGTGGAAATAAGGAGGATTTCATCACGCTCATCAAACTCGGTGACGTGCTTCATCCCGAAATCGGCGTGGGACATTCCCTCCTTCTGACGGATGTTTCCCCTATTGTAGAGCCGTTGGAGGCGGGCATGCTCCTGGCGGAATACGCGCATAAGCCCGGGACAACGTACTATTCTGATGTAAGGCAGATGGACTACCTCATAGAGATGGACGAAATTCTGGATAGCGAGGGTTCAATCCGTCCCCATAGCGCGATTTGCTTTGCGCACCCACTGCGCTTTGACAGGGAAGTTGCAGGGAGATACGTTCGTCAGGTGAAAGAGGAGAATCAGGCTTATCTCACTCCAATGCCTGTTGCTGGCGCCACAACTCCGGTCACTGTAGAGGGATTTATTGTGGTAGCCAGCGCAGAGATCATCGGGGCGTGGATTGTCGCACGCGCTCTGAATCCTGATGCACGGGTTAGCAGTTCCATGTGGTCAGGCACACCCGACATGCGCGGCGGGATCAGTTACTCATCCTTTGACGCAATGTTCAATGGCTTCGCCGTTGCGGAGTTCATGCGCAGGTGGTGTGGGAAAAACCTGTCAGTAGGTGGCGGCGAATACTGCGATGCCAAAGAGCCGGGGCTGTATACAGCATTAGAGAAGGCATACAAAGCGATGGTCATTGCCGCCTTTCAGGGACACCACCCCCAGATTGGCCAGGGTATGCTGGAATGTGGCAAGACGATATGTCCTGCGCAGCTTCTTCTCGAAAGAGAACTTAGCTTGGGTGTAAATATCTTCGGAAAAAGCATTGAGCCAACGGACGACAACATTTCTCTCGACACCATACTGGATATTGGTATTGGCTTTGAGAGGAGCCATATAGAAACGGAACATACATTGCGCCATTTCAGTTCATCTCTCTGGCTTCCTGAACTGATAGACCGTTCAGGGTGGAACGGGTTTGAGAGAGAAGAGGAGATGCTGCGTAAGGCGCAGGCGAGAGTAAATGAGCTTATAGAAGAATACGAGAAGCCGGAAGTTGACGAGGAAAAGCTGGCGCGGATGCGCAAAGTAGTAGAAAGAGCGCAGAAGGAAATGCTGCATTGACGTAGATCACCCCCATCCTGGCCTTCCCCCGTCAAGGGGGAAGGGATTCCGGGCTTGACGAGGAGTATCCGTTTCTCAGTCAGAAAGCGGTAGTCGAGGGAATCATCAGTTCCTTCCCCCTTGACGGGGGAAGGCCAGGATGGGGGTGATCAAAGAGACCGTTGATAAACCCAAAGAATGCGGGCGAAGCCCGCTACTCCCCTTTGAAAAGCTGTCAAGGGTAGGTTTTTCAAAAAGAGGATCAATGGCAAACGGCGCAAACGGTTGCTATCACTGCAATTCCCCCCTTAAAAAAGGGGGATCAAGGGGGTTGTTTCCTCTTAT
>SDBT01004998.1_pt1 | contig 22388 bp, 22 predicted proteins | sample 2277101 | NCBI WGS metagenome assembly SDBT01 (sample SAMN10404973, study PRJNA504765) | marine sediment metagenome | isolation source: marine sediment core GS10_PC15, 103 cmbsf | place: Arctic Ocean: Southern Knipovich Ridge | collected 2010 | reverse complement strand
GCGCAGGTAGAGTCCGCCCTCGGGCATCAGTGGGTTAACTGGTGGATACACGGTGAGTGGTTGGTTCTACCGAAGGAGGGCGAGGGCGAAGGTGGGAAGAAGATGGCCAAATCCACCGGTGAGTTCCTCACGCTCGATACCTTGATCGAGCGGGGCTTCGATCCGCTCGCGTATCGATACTTCCTGCTCAACGCGCACTATCGCCAGCAACTCGCCTTCACGTGGGATGCTCTGGAGGCGGCCGCCAACGCCTTCACCCGCCTGCGCCGCGAGGTGCTCGATCTCCGCCCACATTACACCGGCGACGCACCGTCCGTCGAATCGCGCCTGAACGAATTTCGCGAGGCGATCTTTGACGATTTGAACGCTCCGCGGGCGCTGGCGGCGATGTGGGGCGTCCTCAAGGATGAAGGACACTCGAAGGGCGAAATCTACGCCACACTTCTCGCGATGGACGAGGTGCTCGGGTTCGCCTTCGCCGGAATGGAACTCGAAGAACTAGCGATCCCCGAAGAGCAGATTGAACAACTCATCGCGGAGCGCGACGCAGCCCGCAAGAACAACGATTTCGCCCGCGCTGACGAAATCCGCAGCCAGCTCAGGGAAAAAAGCATCGAGCTGGAAGATACAGCGGCGGGGACGATCTGGCGAAGAAAGTAGGGATGGAAATCCCCGCGGGAGAAGATCGGCGTTGGGAACCATGACCAAGGATGACCGAGCAGCAAACATATCGCGTACTCGGCGTTGATCCGGGGCTGAACATCACCGGGTACGCCGTCGTCGCATTCGGTGCGGACGCACCCGTCATCCTCGAAGCCGGTGCGATACGAACCGACGCGAAGGGGGATATGTCCGCCCGCATCGAGCAGATCCACGCAGACCTGACGGAGATCCTTCGCGAGTTCAAGGTTGACCTCGCCGCCATCGAAAACCTCTACGCCCACTACAAGCATCCGCGGACGGCGATATTGATGGGGCACGCGCGCGGGGCGGTGCTGTTGGCGGCCCGGCAAGCGGGGGTGGGCGTTCGCAATCTCGCGGCCACGCAGGTCAAGAAGTCCCTGACGGGCAACGGGCACGCCTCAAAGTTGCAGGTCCAGCGGGCCATCCAAACCGTCTGCAAACTCCCCTCTCTCCCCGAGCCCCCCGACGTCGCCGACGCCCTCGCCATCGCTCTCTGCGCAGGTAGACAAGTCCACAGATTACACTGATTACACAGATGAAAAAGACGAACAGCTTCGAGAAGAACAGCAATAGATCGAACAACTGATTACACAGATGAAAAAGACAAACAGATTGAAAAAGAAAACGGACAGCTCAAAAGAAGAAAAAGAATAGATGGAAAAAGGAAAGGGACACAGCGGCGATTGGGAGTTTCGGGATACTGAATTGACCTATCAGATTATCGGATGCGCACAGCGAGTGCACAGCACACTAGGCCCGGGTTTTCCGGAAAACGTCTACCACAAAGCACTCTGCCTCGAACTGACGAAAGAACGCGTCCCCTTCGCCAGCGAGCAGGTTTTCGAAGTCTACTACGAGGGTAGCTCGGTCGGAGCGTTCCGGGCTGACGTTGTCGTGAACGAAAAGGTTGTCCTGGAGCTCAAGGCGCTCGGAGAACTCGACGGTAATCATCTCGCTCAGGCGATCTCCTATCTCAAAGCAACGGGGCTGAGCTTGGCGCTCCTGCTGAACTTTGGGCAAAAGTCCCTCCAAACAAAACGCGTCGTGCTCTAGTGAACCTCTTGCTTTCTAAATCCGTGTAATCCGTGTAATCTGTGTAATCAGTGGACTATGTAATCTGTGCAATCAGTTGTTCGATCTATTGCTGTTCTTTTCGAAGCTGTTCGTCTTTTTCATCTGTGTAATCTGTGTAATCAGTGGACTATTTAATCTGTACAATCTGTGTAATCAGTGGACTGTTTTTCCGGTGAGGTCTGTGGACTGGTGATAGCAAGGATTGCGGGCAGGTTGGAAGAAGTCAGCGATGGGACCGCATTGGTCGACGCCGGTGCGGGCCTGTGGTACGAGGTGCTCATCCCGGCCCGCGACGTCGAGCGGTTGGCGCGGCGGGCGGGGCAGGACGTCATCCTGCACACGATCCACTACCTCGAGGGCGATCCTTCTCGCGGAGGAGTGACCCCGCGGCTCATCGGGTTCGCCAGCGAAACCGATCGCAATTTCTTTAAGCTCTTCACGACGGTCAAGGGCATCGGTGTTCGCAAGGCGCTGCGGGCGATGGTCCGCCCCGTCGCCGAGCTCGCCGCCGCCATCCAATCCAAGGACCCCAAACTGCTCCTGTCGCTGCCCGAGATCGGGAAGCGGACGGCGGAGACCATCATCGCTGAGCTGCACGGAAAGGTCGACGAATTCGCCGGTCCGCTCCCAGCCCCCGCGGACCGAGCGCTGTCCGACGCCGCCGAGGGCGCCCTCACAGTGCTCGTCCAGCTCGGCGAGCGCCGCGGCGACGCACTCCAACTCATCGAGCGTGTACTGAGCGTTTCCCCGGAATTGACCTCACCCGAGGAGATTATCCAGCAGGTATACAGGATGAAGGCGGCGGGGAGATAAGCGAACGCAAGAGGGACCTCACGGATTGCAATCCGTGGGCGTTCCCGGGATGATGTCCAAAGCATGGCGAGAGAAAAGATCATATTATCGCAAAGCACGGGAGCGGAGGATGAGCAGTTCAACATCGCCCTGCGCCCCACGCACCTCGATGAGTGCATCGCAATGGGGGATCTGCTGGAGAAGCTCCGGATCGCCATCGACGCCGCCCGCGGGCGCGCAGAACCCATGGAGCACGTCCTCCTCCACGGTCCGCCCGGTCTCGGAAAGACCACGCTCGCTTACGTCATCGCAAACGAGATGGGCGCGACGATCAAGGTCAGCTCCGGACCAGCCCTGACGAGGGCGACCGATCTGGTCGGAATCCTGACCAATCTCGAGCACACCGACGTCCTGTTCATAGACGAGATTCACCGCCTCTCACCCGCCGTCGAAGAATACATCTACCCGGCGATGGAGGATTACAAGGTGGATTTCGTGGTCGATTCGGGGATGCACTCGCGGACGATCAACTTACCGCTCAAGGCGTTCACGCTAATCGGGGCGACGACGCGGGCGGGGTTGCTCTCCCCTCCGCTGCGAACGCGATTTGGAATAACGCATCACGTGGACTTCTGGTCGCTCGAGGAGCTGCTCTCGCGGGCGAGGATGTCCGCGAAGATGCTGAAGATAGATTATGAGGAGCGGGCGCTCGAGACGCTCGCCGGGCGGGCGAGGGGGACACCGCGAATCGTCAACCGCCTCCTGCGAAGGGCGCGCGATTACGCGCAGGTAAAGGGCGACGGTAAGTTGACCGCAGACATCGTCGACGCCGCGCTGAAGCTCGAGGGAATCGACGAACTCGGGCTCGACGAGTTGGACAGGCGATTCCTTCAGACCATCATCACGATTTACAAGGGCGGGCCCGTGGGCATCGAAGCCGTCGCCGCCACGCTCGCCGAGGAAACCGATACCCTCGTCGACGTCGTCGAACCGTTCCTGCTCCAGACGCATCTGCTCGCCCGCACGCGCCGCGGACGCCTCGCAACGGAAAAAGCCCACAAGCACCTCTCTCTCCCATACACCCCCCACCCCGAAGAACCCGGACTCTTCGAACCAGCAGACTAACTCAGCCCCTCACCACAGAACTCCCCAAGGAATCTGCGGGTTTTGGGGTCGTTCAAGAACCAGATAGCCGCGAACCTCTCTGCCGACAGGGAGGCTGCACGAACAGAACGGGAATTGGTTACTTCTCTTACCCCCAAGTCTGTTGTTTTTGTTCGCGTTGTTCGCGGCCACTCATTAGATCAACAATCCTTGAGATTTCTCAGGCGCTCGCAGTTGCCTTTTCCAATCGACAATTCCTACAGTTTCCACGCCTTGGCGAAGGCGGCGAAGGAGCGGTCGTAGGTTTTCTCCGCGGCGGGTGGGAAGCAGCAGCCCGGGAGTTGGTCACTCTTGAGATGATAGGCGATGCACTCGCAGCACGCGCCCCGCCTATCACAGGACGTGTAGGTACACGTGCAGTTGGCCAGGTTCTGCTCCTTGTTGCATTCCATCTGAACTACCTTTCATTTCGAATTAGAGTTTACGCGCCCGCGTTCGCAGGCCGCTTTGTTCTTATTGGCTAAGTTTTTGCAGTTGTCCCCGGCGCATGACCCAGCGGAGCTGCGGTGGTTCGTCCCCACCCGAAAGCACCACGCAGGCGGCACCGGCCTTCGAGAGCGAGACACCGATGTTGGGCTTTCCGATCACGAGCATTCCGAGCAGTTCCCCGAGCGATGGTGTGTGCCCGACCAATGCGATAGTCTCGAGCCCTTCGTTGGCGAGGTCCTCGAGCACGGTGAATAGCCCCTCAAAATCACCCGGAGGCACGAGGAACCCTACGTCCAGAACCTCGGCCGACCCATGCACTTGAGAGAGGATCTCTCCCGTCTGGACCGCGCGGACCAGCGGGCTGCTCAAGATGCGCTGCAAATCGACGCCCAACGCCTTCAGCGCTCGCCCCGTCGCGCGGGCCTCTTCCCGCCCCTTCTCGGTGAGTTCTCTCGCGGCGTCACCGTCGGAACCGGCCGGTTCGGGGGATGCGTGTCGGATGAAGATCACTTGCATGGTAGACCCTTTCACGTCACCGCCGGATTCGCAACGGTGCGGCGATGGCCCCCCATTCTAACGCCCCTCGCTACGGGGCGTCCAGATTTCCGCGACAAAAGCTTTCGCCCACTCACGGCCGCTCGCGGGCCCGGACCCACAAAGGTCTTATGCCTAACTTCAGTCCCTCCCTTACCGTGCCGATACGTCTCTAACCGGGGTGGTGGGGATAACTAACCATGGGGTTTCCAATTATGGAAGCTTACCGGTAAGTAAGGGGTTTATCATGAACAACTATTCGATCATGGGACCGGACGGGCAAATCTACGGACCGGTCAACGAGGAGCACCTGACCGAATGGGCGAAAGAAGGGCGACTGGCCCCTTCCACGCTCGTGCGCTGCACGGAGACCAATCAGCTCTCGACGGCCAAGAGCCTCCCGTTCCTCTCCCCCGCCCTCTCCGAAGTCCAGAGCGCCACTCCGGCACCGGGACCGGGACAACCAGTTGCAAGCCCCGGCCAGGGTAAGTGGCCTAGTCCTTACGCACCTCAGGGCGCGGGGCCGTTTCCGGGAGCTTCTGCGGCGACGGGGCACCGGCTTAACAAGTTTCCGATCGTCGCGAGCGTCCTCCTGCACTACGTGACGTTCGGTACGTTTTCCTCGATCTTTTACAATTTCCAGCACGGCAACCTCCCCCGCCTCCGCCATGACGATCCGGGCGCCGGTAAGGCGATCGGGTTCCTGTTCATCCCGTTCTTCAACCTCTACTGGGTCTTCTTCACGTACATTCGCCTCTGCGACCGCATCGCGGAGCAGAGAATGTTCCTCGGTCTGGAATACAAGAATTACAAGGGCCTGGGGATCGCTATGTGCGCCGTGATGTTCATCCCTTACCTCGGAGTCTTGAGTTGGCTGCTGCTCGGTCCCATCTTTTTCGGACTGCTCCAGGGTAGCATCAATGAGATCGTCCAGGCGAGCCCGCAGGCCGGTATGACGTATCATCCGGACACAGCGGTCTCGGCTCCCGCCCGGTGATTCTCTCGATGCGGGGATCTGCTTAAAGCGCCCGGGATAGCGGGAAAACTGAATTGTGCTCGGATAACGAATTCGCCACTCGGTCCCGCCTTAGTTTTTCGGCCTCGCCAATGCCCTTCCCGCACCTGATTTGCCCTGTTCATTCCGCGCGTGCGTGAACGGGCAGGAGGGCGCATATACACAAGCGAGGCCCACTCAAAAAGCGGCCTCGCTCGTCAAACTCAGCTATGCGTTCGGGTCTTTGGTTTTCTCGCAGTTACTTCGCCAGGATCGCCGGGCCCCAGGTTTTCGGGCGCGCCCACTGGTTATCTAGGCTTTTATCGCAGAAGAACTGCTCGACGGATTCTCCATCGTTTGAGATCACGAAGTGCAGTAGTATCCGCGTACCCGGGGCCATCTTGGCGGGGTCCATCGCGTCGGCGGGGATCATGAACTCGAGGACATAGCCATTGTCCGTCTTCTTCCAGGCGGCCTGGAGGGACTCTTCCAGTTCCGGCTCATCCGAGGGGTGGAGGCTCATAATGTAGCATTCAGTCCCTTCGAGATCCGGGGCCGGAGAGAACAGGAATTGGAAGCTGTTGTAGTGCTTGAAGGGTTCGCGCCTGAAATCCTTTTCGACGAAGAGCTCGAAGCTATCTCCTTGCCACGGCCGCTCCTCATCGGGGGAGATATCATCGTCGGTAGCGGTGACGAACCCGTAGAGGCCCTCCTCGCGCCAACAGAGCTTCACCGGCCCCGTCGTCTTGTCCATAAACGGTTGGGGCATGGGAGCGATGCCTTCCCAATCGCTCGAGTCTGCGTCGACCGTGATCTTCGCAGTCCCGTGCGGAATTTCAGTAAAATCGATCTTCTCTTCCGGTTCGGCCGGGGAGGCTGGAGCTTTTTTCGGAGCCTTCTCAGTTGGGACGGGCTCCTTTCCTGTGGGTTCGGCTTCTGTGGGTTCCTCGACGATCTCTTCCTCGACGATGTCTTCATCGAAGGGGCTCTCTTCCGCCCCTTCTTCAGTGGTCGGTTCGCTTGGGCCCTTGCATCCGAACAGTACCAAGATGAGGACCAGAGACAACGACAGCAGGGCTGTTTTAGACATTTTCCTTCTCCTCTGAATGAAGGTTACCATTTCACGCACATCTCGAACCGGGGATCAAAAGTCTCCGAGTATTATTCATACCTCATCTTATCCGAAGATTCACGCGCTCTTTCGAGTTTTTCTCGCGCAGACCACAGGGGTCAGGTATCTTTGACAGCCCGAGCGTTCCGCGGGAATCCCGACAATTGAATTTGCCCAAGCGTCGGTTTGGTAGTAAGATGAGTTTTGACGGATCGAGATAAGCGAACGAATGGCCCCTGAGACTTTCGAGGAACTGGATGAGCAAACCCAGACGCAGAAGAAAAGTTGGTTCCAAGAAGCGGCGTGAGAAAAGGAACCGGCGTAAGAACAAGTAATCCCTGGCGGGGGTGAATTGGGGTCGAGGACGCTCCAGACTGCGGTGCACCAGCAAGGCGCGGCGTGGGGTGGATCTCGGTAGGAGCGACGGTGCTTCGCGACCCGCCCTGTTCGATCAGCCAATCAGCGGTCCCAAACGCGCACTCTCAGGGTATCAACTCCAGAGGCCTTCGATGCTCTGCCCGCAGGACCCGCACTTACCCTCGTTGAGGTTTATTTCCCGGACACCGAACCCGACGCGGTCGATGAGCACTTCTGAGCATTGCGGGCAGTACGTGCGCTCGTCCGTCTGTCCCGGTGCGTTCCCGCAGTAGACGTACTTCAACCCCGCTCTCCTGCCCTCCTCACACGCGATCTCCAGCGTCTTGATGGGGGTCGAAGGTACGGAGGTCATCTTGTAGTCTCCGTGAAACCGCGAGACGTGCCACGGTACGCTCACGGAGAGTTCTGTGGCGATGAACTCTGCGATGTCCCGCAATTCTTCGCGCGAATCGTTCATTGCGGGGACGACGAGCGTGGTCACCTCTACCCAGATTTCAGCGGCCACTAGCGACCGCAAACACTCGAGGACCGGTTCCAGGCGCGCTTTCATGATATTCCGATACGTCTCGTCGCGGAACGCCTTGAGATCGACGTTGATCGCGTCGAGGTACGGGGCGATTTTCTCGACGGCCAGTGGCGTCAGAAAACCGTTGGAGACGAAGCAGTTCTTGATGCCCCTTCGCTGGGCGAGCTTCGCTGAATCGTACGCCAGTTCGAAAAACACCGTCGGTTCGGTGTAAGTGTAACTGATCGATTTGCAGTCGTAGGTCATCGCGGCGGAGACGATCTGCTCGGGAGAGATCGCCTGGGTCCCCACGATCCGCCCGGTTCGCGGGCTCTGCGAGATCTGCCAGTTCTGGCAGAATTCGCACTGGAAGTTGCACCCGGCCGCGGCGATCGAGAGGCTCCGCGTACCGGGAAGAAAGTGGAAAAGCGGCTTCTTCTCGATCGGATCGACGTTCAACGCCGCCACGCCGGAATAGCTCAGCGTCTTCAGCGAACCGGCGACGTTCTCGCGGACGCGGCAGAGCCCGTACTTACCGGCGGCGATTATGCACTCGTGCCCGCAGAGATGGCAGTGGACTTTCTCGGCCCCGAGCTGCTCCCACAACATCGCATCCTGTGATTCCGACATGATTCACTAAGCGGAAATACCGCGAAAACTGGAGTTGTTGAAAAACTCATTTGCCGCGAACTGCGCGAACAAAATATAAGAACTTACATTCTCTTTTGTTTTCTAACTCTTTTCTTTTGGTTCGCGTTGTTCGCGGCTACTCACTGAATCAACAGCCCCAAACTCTCTTATATTCTGCGTCCTGACTCCTAGGTAGACACGCAGGACAAATCGAAAATCCCTGCCTCCCCACCGGCAGGTAGGGAGGGAAAATCAAAAATCGAAAATCCCTAAAACTCTCCCATTTCGCGCTCGCGGATGACCTTTCGCAGAAGCAGGTACCGCCTCTGCTTATATTGTGTGATCTCACCGCTAATGTGCAGGCGTGCGGTTTTGGTCCGCTCCGAGCCGCCCCTAGCCATCTGCTCGGCGTGTTCGAGCAGCTTGCACGGTAAAAGCCGGATGGGCTGGTCCTGAAGGGTATTGTCCGATTCGAATCGCGCCTCCCACCACTTCCCCTCGTTGTCGAGGGCAATCCTGACCCGCCTGTCGATCCGCATCCCGCGGTGCGCCTCTTCGACCTGCGCACGGTCACCCCCAGGAGCAACGGACTCCGCCGGGATGACGGGTTCCGGATCGGAGGGCGCCGCGACTAACCTTGCGGGCCTCCTGCGAAGCAATCCGCGCAGGATATGATCCGCAGAGGACGCCTTGTCCGGTGCTTCGCGATCTTCCGCCTCTTTGGGCTGCTCGGGGGGGTTCACTTCGGGCGTGGGTTTCGCCTCGACCTCCATCGCCTCACTCGGACCGCGGCCCCCGCGCTCCACACTGACCGACGATAGGAAGATGAACTTCCGGTTCTTGTAGGAGGTCGGCTCGCCCGATACGCGAAAGATCGCCGCGCGGCGGTTCGCGAGCTGCTCGATCTCGGCGAGTAACCGCGAGGGAAGGACCCATAGCGGGGTTTCCGCCTTGCCCGTCCGGTTGGCTATGAACGTTAACAGGTACCAACCCGTCTGGGGATGCGGGATGATCCGGCAGCGACGGTTGACGATGGGCGCCGGCGGAGGTGTGCGCGCCCGTCTGGCTCGCGGTCCGTTGCGGGGTTGGGTAATGGGAACGGACGGGCGGTCCAGCAGTAGACGCCGCAGTTGACTTTCTGTTATCGAAGACAGGGACGCGGGACGCGTTGCGGTTTGTCCTTCAGCGCGGGGCTCTTCTCCGGAGGCGAGCCCCAGGACCGACCCACCCGCGACGATAGCGAAAAGCACACCGAGTTGAACCATCGTGCTTCTTATGGGACCACCTCTACTCCGCAAGACCTTCAACCTTTGGTGCAGGACTTACACCACATTCTACCCCACGCCCGCACCCGGGAACAACCCTCGCTCATCAGGCCTCAAAAAACCCCGCTCAACTCCTGCGGGGAGGGGATCACGGTAACGAACCGCTCGGTGGATCCGCGAGCGGTGCGCATCATCTCGATGAGCGGGTCCCAGAACCCACCGACGCAAACGATAGCCCTTTCGCGGATGAAGCCTTTGCAGGAAAGCTCCCACACCCATCCCAACTCCGCCAGCGTCCCAGTCGCACCGGGTAGGACGACGTATCCGCAGGTGCCCAGTTCAATGAGCGTCCCGATGCGCTCCAGAAGCGCAGCGGTCTCGATCACGCGGTCTATGTAAGGGTTCGCCTTCCGGTCCCAGAGCGTGCACGTCACACCGATTGTCGAGGATCCGGCCTCCTTGGCACCGCGTGCGGAGGCCTCCATCGTCCCGGCGTAGCCCCCGTTGGCGATTGTATATCCCATCTGCCCCAGTGTGCGCCCGACGGTGAGGGCGGTCTCGTACTCCGCTTCGCCTTCTTCGGGGTTGTTGGACCCGAAAACAGTGACGGTGCGCCTCTGCGGGTCGCTACGTTCTTCCATCACCTCGTCACTTTGCCTCTTGAGACGTGTAATTGAGCAGCCCTCCCGCACTGAGGATCTTGCGGCCTCGTTCGGTAAGCTCGACATTGCAGGTGAACTGGGTACCCTTCGTAACGTTTCGAACAGCGATCGTCTCGGCGGATTCGATCGCACGGGCGGCGTTGTCGATGACAAGCTCATCGCCATCGTCTATGCGATCGTAATCTTCCGGCTTCGCAAACGTCACCGGGAGGATCGCGAAGTTGACCAGATTCGCCCGATGGATCCGCTCGATCGACTTTGCAATGACCACCTGCACACCGAGGTACATCGGGCACAGGGCGGCGTGCTCGCGGGACGAGCCCTGCCCATAACTCTCCCCCGCCACTATCACTGCCCCCTTCCCTTCGCCCTTGAGTGCGAGGGCACGCTGAGCAAAGGTCTCCCGCCCCTCTTCATTGAGGCCCTCAAAGACGTGCTCCGCGTACAGAGGGACGTTGGAGCGATATTTCATCAGCGAACCGGCCGGGGTTATATCGTCCGTGGTAACCTTATCGCCCACCTTGATGAGCACCTTTCCGGTGATGGTCTCACCCGGGGGCGCCCCGCGCGGGGGCTTGACGATGGTTGAACCGCGGATGATCTTCGCCTTGGCGGCGCTGCCCTCGTCGAGCGGGGGAATGATCATCCCATCGTCCACCTCGAAACGCTCCGGAGCTTCTATCTGCGGATACTCGATCCCCAGTTTTTCCGTCAGCGTTCTCGGGTCGACGACTTGTCCTGTAATCGCAGCCGCAATCGCCGTCTCCACCGAGACCAGGTAGACCTTATCGCCCCTCGTCCCGGACCGCCCGGAGAAGTTTCGATTGAACGTTCGCAGGGAGATGACGTCCTCGGCCGGTGAGAAACCAAGGCCGATGCACGGACCGCATGCGGATTCGAGGATGCGCGCCCCGGCGAGGACGAACATCCCCATCGCACTGTGCGCGGCCAGCGCCTTGAGGACCCCTCGCGATCCCGGTGCGATTCCGAGTTCCACGTTCGGATGGACCGTTCGCCCGGCGATTGCGTGGGCCGCCATCATCAACTCCTCGTAAGAGGAGTTCGTGCACGAACCGATTATTACCTGGTTGACTTCCGCACCGGTAAGCGAGGAAACCGTCTTGACGTTGCCCGGGCTCGACGGGACCGCCGCCAGAGGCTCCAACTTACCGAGATCTATCACCACACACCCAAAGCTCACTTGAACCATCCCGGATTCATCGGCGGGCGAGACCTCGACGTTCGCGCAGTATTTCCTGATGTTCTCGATAGTGCTTGCGTCGCGCTCGACGTGGTGCGTTTTGGTGATGCGATCGTAGCCCGCCCCCGCATCGCTTTGCAGTTGAGCAAATCCTTCCTCGCGCCCCTGCGCGCGGAGGAACCGCTTGGTTACCTCATCAGCCCCGAAGACGCTGCTCGTGACACCGAGTTCGGCGCCCATGTTCGTGCAGGTCGCCCGCCCCGGTACGCTCAGCGTCCCCGCGCCCTCCCCGAAGTATTCCACCACGCATCCCACGTTGCCCTTGGTCGTCAGGATACTCAGGACCCGCAGGATGATGTCCTTCGCAGCGACCCACGGTCGCAATTCACCCACGAGCTCCACACCGATGATCCGCGGATAGGTCATGTAGAAGGGCGCCCCGCCCATGGCGACGGCGACGTCAAGGCCACCGGCCCCTATCGCGAGCATGCCCATCCCCCCGGCGGTCGGTGTGTGAGAATCGCTGCCCAGCAGTGTTTTACCCGGGCGGGCGAAACGCTCGAGGTGGACCTGATGACAAATCCCGTTGCCCGGGCGCGAGTGATAGGCGCCCACCTTCGTCGCGATCGACTGGAGGTAGCGATGGTCGGTGTGATTCTCCGGCCCGAACTGTGAGAGGTTGTGATCGACGTAGCTGAGAGAAAGCTCGGTCCGGACGCGCGGGATGCCCATCGCCTCGAACAGCAGGAACGCGGTCGTCCCCGTCGCATCCTGCGTGAGCGTCTGGTCGATGCGCAAAGCGACCTCCGCCCCGGGTATCTGCTCACCGGAGATAATGTGCTCGGACAATATCTTCTGGACGACGTTTCGCGGCATTGTGCTCTCCCGACAGGTCCGCTTCCCTCTCACTCAGTGCGCATCATACCAAAGAATAGTCACTCAGGACAATTGCACGAGGTGATTAGGCCTGTCCTCTATGATCTTTCCCGCGCTGTTCCAGTTCGAGCATGCGTTGCTTGAGCGCGACGCCCCCCTCTGCGGAGAAGCCTCCGGGGGTACCGTTGGCATAGATGACGCGGTGGCAGGGGACGACGAGGGGGATGGGGTTCTTGCTCATCGCCGTCGCGACGGCGCGAGCTGCGCTATCGCGGGCGATCTTGTACGCAAGCGCGGAGTAGCTCAGCGTCTGGGCGTACGGGATTTCACGGGCGGCGCGGTAGACCATACCGGAAAAGCTATCCGAAGAAGGCAACTCGCAGGGGACCTCGCTAAAATCCACTTCCTTCCCGCTGAAGTAATCGCTCGCAAGTTCGATGAACCGCTCGAACGGGGTATCGTCATGAACGGCGGCGGGGTGTTCCCAGGTGAGCAGTTCTTCGAGGTCCTTCATTCGATAATGAGGGAGTATGACGCGACGAAGGCCTTGTGCCCCAGCGACGGCGCCCATCGGTCCCCACGGCGTCGGGAGGAGGGCGTAGTAGAGGTCCTTGGGATTTCCCTTACGCATGAGTTGATCCTACGGTGTGAGCCCGGAGCGATCAAGAAACCCAAGACCCCGCGCAGGAAGCCGCTAGAAGTCTCTCCGGGAGAAGACCCACCCTCCCAGGGCGAGGATTACGGCTTCGAAGGCCAGCGACGTCCCCAGGATCCACCACGCAGAGCGGCTGCGGAACTCGCGAACCAGCTCCTCCGCCACCTGCTGCTGCGCCTCGTGGGCGGGACCGCTGTTTAGCTTGGGAAGATCAGCCGTCGCGATCAGCGCGCGTTCCAGGAGGTCGATGGTCTCGGTCGTCTTCGGCAGGGTGGTCTTGAGGGCGTGGGTGAGGCGGTAAGCGATGTCGAGGTATTGGACCGCCTTCCCCTCCTCCTCCGATTCGGCGTCAGTTCGGTTCGGAACATGCGGGGGCGAGGTGTCCGGAAAACGGTGCGGGCGCGTGGTTCCGGGAGTAACTATGATTCCACGCCGAGGGGTGAGCAGCTCGTTTTGGGCCATCTTTTTGGCAGCCAGCAGACCCGTCTCCGTCGAATGCACTGAGAACACAACGAACCAGAACAGCAGCGTCAGTAGCAGTGCGGCCACCGTCGAGCGCGTCAGCAACCCCAGGAGCACGCAGACGCAGTAGAGATAGCTGAAGAAGCACACGACGAGGGGAACGGCCAGGAACAGCCCCGGTTCCCACACCCCCCCACGCACACCGATCACAAGGAAACTGACCACGCAGAATACCGCGATCTGGAGCGTCACGAACAACAGCCCCGCCGCGTATTGCGTGAGGAACAGTCTGAGGCGGGAGATCGGGCGAGCCACCACCAGGTCGATCGCGCCTTTGGCGATGAAGCTCGGGAAGATCCCCGCCGTCGAGATCAGCGCCAGGATCGCGGCGATCCACGTCAGCCAGATCTCGATACCCAGTGTGACGAACATCGTCTTGTACAGGGTCGCCGGAGAGAGCTCCTTGGCGGTCGGACCGAACTCCAACTCCCACGTCAGCACCGTGAGCCCTTTGTCGCTCACCCCGATAAAGGCGAAGCTGGTCACGACGAAAAAGGACAGGAACAGGACGATCCAGAACATCTTGCGGGCCCGCAGCCCGCGATAGGCCTCGTGGAAGATCGCCAACGTCTGTCTCATTCCGCACCCCCTTCCGCGGGGCGCGGGGGAGGCGATTGGGCCGAAGGTGGCAGCGGTGAGGCAACGGGGAGTCCCGATCCGGTCACCGTCTCGATGAAGAGGTCCTCGAGCGATTGACGCACGCCCCTGACGCCCGAGATAACTACCCCGCCCCTGCGAAGTGCGTCGAGGCCCGGCTGAATCGCTTCGGGCTCCGCAGCGTCGACGCGGATGCACCCTTTTTCAACGGCGACGTTGATTCCCTGCCCCAGCGCCCCCCGGACGAGGTCCGCACCCGAGGCAAGATCGCCCGAGCCCAGCTCGATCTCGTAGTAGACCCGATGCATTGTCAGCTCATCCAGCGTCCCTTGACGGACGACCTTCCCTTCATTGAGGATCGCAACGCGGTCGCAGACCATCTCCACCTCGCTGAGCAGATGGGAGTTGATAAAGATTGTCTTGCCCTGATCGCGGAGGCCCGTGAGCACCCCACGGATTTCCACGCGGCCGATCGGGTCCAGAGACGCGGTCGGTTCGTCCAGGACGATGAGGTCCGGGTCGTGCACAATCGCCTGAGCCAACCCCACCCGCTGCATCATTCCCTTGGAGAACGTTCGAAGGGCCCGGTCGGCCCAGTCGCTCATCCCGACGACCTCCAGCAACTCGGCGGTGCGGCGCTTACGCTGGGGGCGGGACATCTTGGACAGGGCGGCGTAGTACTCCAACGCCTGCCGCGCGGTGAGGTAAGGCGGAAAGCGGTGGTCCTCCGGTAAGTAGCCCACGCGGGCGAGCGTGGGGGTGTCCCCGATGGGGCGCCCGAGCACCGTCCCGCGGGCGCGCGTGGGCCGGATGACCGTGAGCATAATCTTGACCAGCGTGGTCTTCCCGGCGCCGTTGGGTCCGAGCAGCCCGAAGATCTCCCCCCGCCCGACCTGCATCTCGATCCCGCGCAGCGCGTGCACCTTGCGTTGGTAGGTCTTCTCGACGTGATGCAGGTCGATGGCGAGTTCGCTAGGTGCGTTCACCACTAATCTATTCCCTTCCGCCACATCCCGGCCGGGATCACGTACCCTCTACCACTGCTGGACCTGCTCACGGATCTTCCGTCGAGAGAACCAGACCAGCAGGAAGATCGGGTAGACCATCACAAACGCCATTCCGATGAAGGCCCCGGCCATTCCCGAAGCGGTCGCCACCTCAGGCATATCGCTTTCCTGGAATACCTGGGACATCGTCGAAATCGCCACGACCAAACCGACAGCCCCCAACAGCAGGTTGGGCACGGCGTAGCCCAAGTGCAGTCGGCGTGCGAGGCGGCTGCGCCTAAGGAGGCATATACCGGCTATCAGCAGCAGCACCGCCAGCGCGACCTGCACCAGCAAAGCGGCGATCGTGTACGTCGCGTACCAATCCGGAAAACGGCCCTGCATCTCCGCGGTTCGGGGATTGATCTTATTGCTGAGCATATTGCCGAGCAGGGAAACGGGCGTGCAAATAAGACCAAGACTTCCCCACACGATGGAAATCACACCGATGACCGTGGCCCAGGGGGGCCTCGCAGATGAGGGTACCTGCGGGGGGTGCGTCTCATCCGGTGGGGTCATCTGCGGGGGCGACATGTGTGCAAAAGGCGAGACGTTGTCTGTCATCGTTCTTCCTCAATCCGCAAAACCTGAGCACATTCCAGCGATGTTCGCTTTGGCCAGGATGACCTGAGCATATCAGGGATGGTCCACCAGACCAGATAAATCTGCCCCCAATTAAGGTCAGATGTCATAGCCGTCAAGGAGTTACAAGAGACAAATCAACCCTGAGAGGCCCACGATGATCGTACGGCGGGGTTGCTGGGGAATGTTGGTCAGTTGTCCTTCGAGGATGTGCGTTTGCTGGTGAGGCGGTGGAATTCGCTCACCTTACTGCTGAGCACCTGCATGACGATGCGTCCCTCAGGTGTCTCGGTGAGCCCGAGAAACTGAAATCCCAGCAGCGCCCTTCCCCTTCGGTGACCCGGGATATCTCGCTCCATATCGAGTTCGCAGTGACGGAACTGGGCATCGGCGTAGACGGTGTCTCCGCCGGTTCCGAACCGGAGGCGTACCCCTACCGTCTCTCCGATCTCGATGTTCTCGACGGCGTGGGGGTCGGTGGCGAGTTGGAATCCGCCCGCGCTTAAGTTGGTGACCTGTCCGGAATGGACGGGGCGATCCACGGAGGTCCCCAAAGGTTCGGCGTCGCGGCCTCCCAACCAGAACGACGCCCTCACGATCCGGTTCGCCGGGACATCTGCGCGGAGGAAGGCGCGGCGCTGGAGGCGCTGCATTCGCGCCGGAGCGACGACGGCGAGAACCGGTATGCTCGTCCCGTCTTCCAGTGTTATCCGGTCCTGAGCGTCGATTGTTCCCGAGAAGATGTGCTTGTAGTGCTTGAGCTTGAAGCTGACCCCGATCCGCTCGGCGGGGACGAACTCATGAGGGGTCTCGCCTTCTTCGATATCGGGCAGGGCGAGCAGTACGTGGTGCTCGCGCACACCAAGCATGCGCGAGTGCAGATTGACCCAGGTATTCTCTGTCCTGATTGTGATTATCGCGGGAACTGTGCGTTGCACGGCCCCCCCGATCACTTCCTCGATTTGCCCGGCGTTAAGCTCTTGCAATACCGCCATCTTAGTATCTCTCCCTGGAGTCCCCTCAGACCAGTCCTCACAATGCAGCCTCGTGTAATTATTTCGGTTAGATACCGTAACGACTTAAGAAAGGGCGCAGTTGGAGTTTTGCAATTGCGGGAGGGAGCGGCGGTCAGGAAACTATCACGAGGACGCTTCGGTCTCTTTCTGATCCTGGAGGTTCGATGGATCCTGGAGGGCGGGCGAAGTTTCCATGCCCAGTTCGGCTTCCATCGTTTTGGTCTTGGGTAGCTTGGTCCCCGTAATCACGACGACGATACCAGGAAGGCCCCTCAGGATATCGAAGCTTCGCACAAGGAACATCAGCCCCACGAGCTCCGTTTGGGTAACGAGCGCGGAGGCGAAGAAGAGGGGGTAGAGCGTCTCCACAAGTCCCAGACCCCCGGGTGTGACGGGGATGGCACCGATGATGTATATCAGGGGGATGTAGGCGAAGTAGGAGTACCACGGAATCTCTATTGAGAGGGATTTCCCGATAGTGGCGATAGAGCCGATCCATATCGCGTGCGATACCAGCGTGGTCAGGAAGGCCAGGATCAATATCCAGAAGTGCTCTCGGAAGCGGTGGACGGCGGTGGCGGCGGCGTCTATGTGGCGCCCTATCGAGAGGCGGCGGTACAACTGCTCCAGATGCAACAACCTGCGGACCCTGCGGGAGAAGAGGAACACGACGATACCCCCGACACCACTCAAGGCTATGCAGACGGCGATGGTGGGGTTGTGAAGCTCACTGGCTTCGGTGAGCCCCGTCGTCCAGACCACGAAGATCATCGTCGCGGCGAGCAATGAGAGCTCGGTGAGCCCGATGAGCCTGTCCACGAAAACGGTTATGATCGCCGCGCCTTTATTGGTGGTGTGCTTGGAAGCGTAGTACGCCTTGACCAAGTCCCCCCCCACCGTCCCGGGTACAACCGCGTTGAAGAATTGTCCGAGAAAGGTCAGGCGGATCATCTCCCAAAGGCTTATTGAAATTCCCTGAAATCTGAGGAGATACCAGCAGCGGATCCCGATGATCACCAGGGAAACGACGAACCCGCACAGGGCGATGAGCAGCAGGGGGACATCAGCGCTACGAATCTTGGTGCCCAACTCGGCCCATTCGACGTTCTTGAGGACCCATACCAGCAGCGCCGCCGCGACGGTGAGCTTGACGATAAGCAGCAAGTATTTCTTGACTTTCTTCGTCATTTCGGTTCCAGTAATAATCCCAAACCGCCATCCAAACCTTCCATAGGCCGCTTAGGAGCTGGTATTGTCTAAGAGCACACCCACTGATGAGCCGATAAGACCCTTAACCCGCAGCTTCCAGAGCCTGCGAATGAGTTTTTGCGGTTCACCGCGGGACGGTAAGTTGTTACAATAATTCCGTTCCAGTGAATCATCCATACATTATTCAGAGAAATAGTTAACATAAGTGAACAGATGATGAGCACCGCCCAAACACTGGAGGTGCCCGGCTACCAGGTGGTCCAGTTTCTCGGTAGCGGGGCCCGCAGCACTATATGGCAGGTCAGGGATTCCCAGACCAACGAGGTCTTCGCCCTCAAGCGAGTCGTCAAGAACCAGAGTGAGGATGACAAGTTCCTCAAGCAGGCAGCCAATGAGTATGACATCGGGTCTCGCCTGGAGCATGAAAACGTGCGAAGCATCTTCAACATCCGGAAGGTCAAACGCTGGTTGAGTCTCCGGGAAATCCACCTGGTAATGGAGTATTGCGAGGGCGTTACCGTCCAGGCCAACCGCCCCGACGACATGGGTGAGGCTATGCGTGTTTTCACGCAAGTCGCCTCCGCCCTCTCGTACATAAACATCCAGGGGTTCGTCCACGCGGATACTAAGCCCAACAACATCATCGTCGCTCCCGACGGTACGGTGAAGATTATCGACATGGGGCAGAGCTGCCGTCTCGGGACCATCAAGGAGCGCATTCAGGGTACTCCGGATTTCATCGCCCCCGAGCAGGTCTACCGCCGCCCTCTCGACGCCCGCACCGACGTGTTCAACTTCGGGGCGGCGCTGTATTGGACGCTCACCGGAAAGCCCATCCCCACCGTCCTGCCCAAAAAGGGCAACATGACCATGCTCGCGGACATGACCTTCAAACCACCGGAGCAGATCAACCCCGCCGTCCCGCCGCCCCTGAGCAAGCTGATTCGCGATTGCGTTGAGGTGCATCCGCAACAGCGCCCCTCAACGATGCGCGAAGTCGCCCGCCGCCTCGACCTTATCGCCCACGCTCTCAAGGCGAACAAGTATACCCCCCCTTCCAAACCACAGGACGATTGAACGTGGGCGCCGCCGCCGAGATCATACATCAGGCCGCTCAGCTTAACCGCACCGATCCGGCCCGCCGCGGAAGCACCATTCATCTTGAAGGTGAACTGGAAATAATCGTCGTCGGGGACATACACGGGAATCGCTCATCGCTTTGGAAGGTTCTTTCCACCGCCGATCTCGAGCACAACCCACAGCGCCGTTTGATCCTTCAGGAGATCATCCACGGGCCCCCCGACCCGCGCACCGGGTGCGATCGCAGCGTCGAGGTGCTCCTGCGGGCAGCGCGGGAGAAAGTCCAGCACCCTCAACAGGTGATTTTCATCCTGGGCAATCACGACGTGGCGCAGGTGACCGGAAACGAGGTATTCAAGGACGGCTGCGGAGCGTGCAAGTCCTTCTGCGAGGGAGTCAACTATTGCTTCAAGGACGATGCACCGGAAGTTCTGGAGGCGATCAACGAGTTTTGCCTTTCTCTCCCACTGGTGGTCCGATGTCCGAACAAAGTCCTGATTTCGCATACGCTCCCGTCCCCCGATAGGATGGAGATCGCGGGAGTGGATATCCTCGATCGCGAGTACACCGACGAGGACCTTCGACGCGGTGGAGCGGTCTATGAGTGGACGTGGGGGCGAGACCCGAGTGAAGAGCAAATCGAGGCGCTCGGGCGCGAGCTCGGAGTGGAGTTCTTTGTCCTCGCCCATCGCGCTGTCCCACAAGGGTACGAGATTCTCACCCCGCGGGCGGTCACACTGGGAAGCGACGACAATCGCGGGTGCGTCCTGAGGTTCAACACCGATACGGTATTGACGGGGGAGAATATCCTCGAACATATCACACCGATCATTGCGCTCGATGGATCCTGACCAGACCGCCTGACCGCTGGGGCAGTTAGCATCCTGACGGATACGTATGTTGGGGACGATCCCGCATTATCTCCCGCCAGAATCAACGTGCACCCTGCCAAGATTTGTCTTGTTGCGAGGTATTCGCCGCCTTAGATTGGATGTCCGCATGGACGATACCATCAGTAAGGCAGGGACATCTGATATCGCGGACGGAAATGATCTCTTTCAAGTGCCCACATTGCGGTGAATCGGTGAGCCTCGATGAGTCTCTCGCAAGCAGAAGGGCGCGCTGCCCCCTTTGCAACGCAATCGTTCAGGTTCCCCCTGCATCCGAAGATGCGCAGGAAGCGCCTCGCCCAAGACCTCAAGAGGTCGGAGCGAAAACAGCAACCGGCGCGGGCGTGGACGACGACGGCGAACTCGAACTGGACGAGGAGGATCTCGCCTACGCCCAATCCCGCGCCGCCGATGAAACGGACATACTACCCGCAATAGAGGCCGAATTGGGCGATCGATTTACCCGGATGCATTTGCAGGATGCAAAACGGCGAGTCGGGAGGGGATCGAAATCGACGGGCGGAACGCAGGCGTCCAGGCGGACCTCGCGGTCACTTGCGATCGTCTTGATAATCGTCACCCTGATCGCCGTCGTCGTCATACTCTTTGCGACGGGGATGATCAAGTTCCCTCCGTGGTGACCGCGTCCGGGGCGAACTCCTTGATTTTCTCTCTGAGCGAGTCGAGCCTCTCGCTGTTCGTTTCGATCGCCCCCGCCTTATCGACGCACCTGATCGCCTCGTCATATCGCCCGAGATGGTAGTAGCACCTCCCGGCCCTGTACCAACCCTCCGCCTGGAGGGGGCTCGGGAATTGCGCGGCGGTTGCGTAGGCTTGAGCGGCGTCTTCACCGCGCTGCAGGGTCCATAGGACCTCGCCCAGTTCGATATAGAGCCCGGGCGCGAATTCTTTCGGGCAGGCGGTGAGGGCGTCGGTGAGCGTTTCGGCGGCGAGAGCGCCTTTGGCGTTATTCTTCTGCGCCCTGGCGAGCATGGCCCAGACGCGCGGATTGTCCCAGGCGGTCCGCAGCGCCTCTCTCAACAACTCTTCCGCCTCCTCGAAACGCTGCTCTTCGACGGCTAATTCCCCCAGGGGTCCAAGCGTACGCGCGTCGTTGAGGCCCCCCTTGCGGGCGCGGTCCAAATACTCCCTCGCCGCTTCCACCTTCCCGGCGTCGAGCAGTTCGTGCCCATACTTCGCCCAGATCTCCACCGAGGCGTCGCCGCTCTGGGCGGAGAGGCGGAAGAAGTGCATCGCATTCTTCTCACCGCGGCGGCGAACGAGCTCGCCTTTGGTCCACAGCGCCCGGGACATCTGGGGGGCGCGGCGGAGGACATCGTCAATGGTCCTCTCCGCCTCGGCGTTGCGTCCGAGTCTCATCAGGGCGTCGCCCAACAGAACCCGGACCTCCACGTCATCGACATTCTGGCGGAGGTAGGTCTGCATCAACGAGACTGCCCGGGCGTATTGACGGGCGTCGAGCAGCGGTTGGGCTTTGCGGATGACCTGCTCCGAGAGGATGCTTCTCGTCGCACCCACCGACCCTTCCTCCTGACCCCGCGGTCCGGTAGTCCCCACGTAGATCGTAAGTATCACCACCACTCCGGCCAGTACGAGCAGCAGAAATGCGAAACGCCCGCTCTTTTTCGAAGCTTGCGGAGATTGCGAGGTGTCTTTTGGCATCTGTGCGACCTCAGTGAACCGGACCGAGCAGTCGCTCGACCTCGGCGGAAACGTCTCGGCTGCGCATAAGAGTCTCACCGACCAGGATCGCCTTGACACCGCCCGCCTTCAATCGTTCAACGTCGCTGCGGGTCTTGATTCCCGATTCGCTGACGAGCGGGGTCTCGTCGTCCACCAGAGACCCCAGGCGCACCGTTGTCGATATGTCCACCTTGAACGTCGTCAAGTCGCGGTTGTTGATCCCCAGGAGGGAGTACGCCCGGTGCGGAAATCCGATCATCGATCGCACGTTCATGATCTCGTCTGCGTCGTGGACCTCGACGAGTGAGGTCATCCTCAGCTCCGCCGCCAGGATCATCAGGTCCAGGAGCTTTGCCGAAGGGAGGGCGGCGGCGATAAGAAGGATTGCGTCGGCCCCGGCGGCGCGAGATTCGTAGACTTGGTAAGGATCGATTATGAAGTCTTTGCGGAGCACGGGGAGTTTCACGGCGTCCCGCGCGGCGCGGAGGTGATCGAGCGAACCCTGGAAGTAGGTCTGATCCGTCAGGACACTGATCGCATCTGCGTCGGCGGCGGCGTAGGACTGGGCTTGCGCGACGGGGTCGAAGTCCTCGCGGATCACCCCCGCCGAGGGTGAGGCGCGCTTGATCTCGGCGATGAGGTTGACCAGGCGAGAGGGGGTGCGGGTGACCGCGGAGAAGAAGTTTCGCACCGGCGGGCCCGCCGCGGCGGCGGACTTCAATTCGGCCAGATCGAAGCGCTCGTGCAACCTGGAGATTTCTTTGCGCTTGGTTTGGAGGATCTTGTCC
>SDBT01004997.1_pt1 | contig 22391 bp, 17 predicted proteins | sample 2277101 | NCBI WGS metagenome assembly SDBT01 (sample SAMN10404973, study PRJNA504765) | marine sediment metagenome | isolation source: marine sediment core GS10_PC15, 103 cmbsf | place: Arctic Ocean: Southern Knipovich Ridge | collected 2010 | reverse complement strand
TGGCCACCTCCAGAATACAAACCAACGTTCTAGAGATCTATTCCTTGAACACACGCACTAAAACTGAATTGAAACCAGGTGTGGAACCGAAATCTGTATGCTTGTCATCAGTTAGTAGATTGATATTTCCATCATCTTGCCACCAACCATCTGAAGACCATACTACTCGGGGGTCTATATCCTCTGTGAGTTCAAGTCTAATGTCGTTTATAGAGCCTCTAACTGACTCTATGGTAACTCGGTCACCATCAACTAGATTTAGGTTCTTAGCGGTTACTGGATTCATTCTAAGGAACGTACGATTAGCACCAGCCATTATCTTAGGTGACATTCGAATTGTATCTGTAACTACATCGTATGGACAAACATCAATCTGGCATTCTCTACAGCCAATGCACTTTGTAGCATCCCAGATTGGTATCAGTAAACCGGTCATATCTGCAGGGATGTTCAATTTATCGTTCGGTAAATCAACCGCTAGTCCTGCAACTAGCTCACCCAACTCTAATCGAAGTTTAGCAGAGGTTTCATCGGTGTGATCTATACCTTTCTGAATGAGGTGAGGACTTGGTTGAACAAGTGATATAGCTTCATCAGGACAGTCTTCGATACATTTCTTGCAAGAAGTACAATGAGCGAAGCTCTTCACTGTTGCACCTACTTCAACAGTAGTATACTGAGAGTGAAGTCGTGTTCTTAATCTTCCCGAAATCATTGTTAATGAGTATTTATCATACAGTAAGGGTTTAGATACTATACTCTCCTCGGGTTCCACATGAAATGGTAGCGGATCATAACCTAGATTTTCTAATTCTGGAGAGTATAACTCAACCTTGCCAGATGGTGTATTGAATTTGAAACCCTCAAAAGGAATCCCCGGACTACTAGTTCGAATTCCTTCGGGATGTTTTCGAAGATCCTCGATTGACATATGCCTACAATCTTCGCTACCTAATGCTAATTTAATCGCATCAATTTCGGAAATCTGAAAATGCTCTTCAAACCCTAATCTCTCAGCAATTCCTTTCCATATATCCAACTCACTCTGTGCTTCTCCTCGTGGTTTGACAATCTGCGAGGCGAATTGGACTATCCGATGAAGTTCTGCATGAATCAGATTGTCGTGTTCAAAGATGAAGGTTGCAGGAAGCACGATATCACATAGCTTTGCAGTATCTGTAAGTTCGAGGTCGATGCAAACTTTGAACGGTATCTTCTCGAATGCTTCAATTGTCTTCTTTGTGTTTGGCCATTGAGTTACTGGACTAGCGGCTTGAATAACGAGAACCTTTAGTGGGCTTTCTTCATGCCTGAGAACAAAGTCCGGGATGTATGTTCCAGAGGGTACTACTGGTTCTATGGATTCATCTAGAAGGTCTCTCAGGTTCACTGCTTTTCCATTGAATGGACTATTGTCAGAAGAGAGATACTGAAACCCGCCACCAGAAACTCCCAAGTATCCACATAAGGCTAGTAGGCTATGAACTGCTCTTGCGGCCCATGTACCATTTGTGTAATGATTCATTCCTGCAGGGGCTGTGGTTATCAATGCAGGTCCATGAATTGCGAAGGTCTTTGCTATTCTTCTAATATTATCTTCTGAAACCCATGTGATCTCGCTCACTCTCTTTCTATCGTATTCAGAGACCCTCTGTGTGTACTCCTTGAATCCGACAACGTGTTTCTCAACGAATTCCTTGTCATAGAGACCCTTGGTGATGATTTCATTCGCAATGCCCAGTGCTAGCGCTCCGTCTGTCCCTGGTCGAATTGTGGTGTAGATATCGGCTACCATTGCATAGGGTGTTTGTCTTGGGTCTATGACAATTAACTTCGCTCCATTGTCGATTGCATCCTGAATGACCTTCTTGCAATGAATACTAGATTCATGTTTGTTAGTACCCCAGATGACGATACATCGAGAATTTTTCCAGTCACTCAGTTCATGAGGGGGAAACTTTCCAACATTGAATCGTGCACCTTCATATGCCCCTTCATAGCAGATCTCTGCGATACCTGGAATCATTCTGCAACCAAAGGCATTTGAAAATCGAGATGCATACCTAGGAGCCATTCCATCGTTACCCGATCCTGAGTAGATGCCCACACTCTCAGGTCCGTAGTCATTCTTTGCAATTCTCATCTTATCGGAAATTTCGTCAAGAGCGGCATCCCATGATATTCTTTTGAAAGTTCCATCTGGTTGTTTTCTTTGGGGATAGAGAAGTCTATCGTCAGAATACATTCTCAAGACATGCGCATACCCTTTAGGACAGCATCTCCCTTCAGTATAGGGATGATTAGGGTCTCCTTCAAGTCTTGTTATCCTTCCATTCTCAACATGGACTACATAGGCACAAAGATCCGGGCAATTCAATGCACACGCTGAGTGATGCTTCTCAATCTCCATTGACCCTTTTATTTCACAACGACGAGATTAACATTTCTGATTCACTAATACAAAGGCTAATCATTAGAAAGAGTGAGTTTTCAATCGGTGGTTGTGTGTCTAAAAGAATCTACACTAGAGCTGGTGACAAAGGGAAAACAGGTCTCTTATCAGGAGAGCGAATCGACAAAGCTGACCCCAGAGTGGAAGCTTATGGGACAGTTGATGAACTGGGTACGTTCCTTGGTGTTGCAAAGGTTCATTCATCAAATAGGATTGCTGAATACATCCACAATATTCAGCAAAAGTTGTTTCTCATTAATGCAGAGCTGGCTACCAATATTGATACTTTAGACCCTGATAGTCCCCTTAGAAGTTTGGTAAGAATTACTTCTGAGGATGTTGAATTCCTTGAAAAGATTGCAGATGAATTATCTGAAGAGCTCCCGCTTCTCACAAACTTTGTAATTCCAGGTGGTACAAAAGCTTCTGCTTTTCTCCATGTATGCAGAACTGTCTGTAGAAGAGCTGAGAGAAGAATCGTGCAATTCGCGAATTCTTATCCCGTGAATGAAGAGTTGATCAAATACATCAATCGATTGTCAGACCTCTTGTTTGTTCTTTCTAGATACGAGAATATAGCGGAAGTCGATGGTGATCAAGTTATATCTCGTGAAGGAATGAAAAAAATGAACGAGGAGTAGTTAATCGAGATCTAGTTAATTCAAAAAGAGAGGAGGAGTAGAGTGCGTGGAAGCACTCACTGTTTATCTTTCGATTACTGCTAGTTAGGAGTCAATTCAAGTAGGATATTTCTTGAAAAAATGAGTACTTATATCGACCTTTTACTTGGCCGCTCTCACGCGTAGAGTGTCTGGTTGAGTTGCAAGCACGTCAGCTGTTTCTTACAATCAGAAATTGGAGAAGGTTGCAGTATGAAAAAACATTCAGTGATGGCTCTAGTTCTTATTTTGCTCATGCTACCAATATTACCGTTTGAAACGATGGACTCGTTTGATGTTAATTCAGCTCCCACATCAGCTCCTTCATTATCATACACAGAGCATGCGAATATCTTTGTGGATGAGTTTTCTGATTTTTCCTCAGAAGGATTTTCGGGAAGTGGGAGTGAAGGATCACCCTTTTACATTGAGGGCCTAAATTTCACTAGTTCTGGAACTTTGATTGAGATTAGGGACACAGATGCGTATGTAGAGATAAGGGATTGTTACTTTTCAGAAACAGCTCCAACCTCAACAGCAATCCTTCTTCACAATGCATCTTATGTTACGGTCAAAGATTGTGTCTTCGAGAATATCTCAGCCTCTGCAGATGTAGAATGGTATTCGAATAATTTTACATTCATTGATAATGACATTAATGGGACATCTAGTTCTTGGATTAACTTATGGCTTTCATCAGATGCGATAATTTCCCGCAATACCATGGATTGTCCCGATTTCAGTTTCATAAAAACGTTGTACTGCAATAATTCATACATTGGTGACAATACGCTCTATAACATATATGTTGAAATTACTCAGTCTAATGACTCGGTTATTTCAAACAATGAGATTACCGGTGGATCTATTGTTGTGGTGAGTTCAAGCAGAGTTCTAATTGAGAATAACTCATTACGCGACGATACCGATAGTGCTTTTGGAATATGGGATTCTTCCAATTGTACACTTCGTGGGAATGATGCACTCAATTTCCATGATGAAGATGGAACGTATTATGTAACTGGATCTTTAAAAATAATTCTTGAGAATAATACCGCTGTTCTTGATGAATATTCAACCAGTTCAGATTATGGTTTCAATATTAAAGATTCAACAGAATGCCATCTTGAGAATAATAGTGCCTCTTCTTTTTTGCATTTTGGATTTCATATCTATAACTCTTCAAAAACTACCGCTTACAATAACTCTGCATTTGATAATGAAATTGGAGGGTTCTATGTCAAATATTCTAATGAGTTAGTCATGAACAATTGTAGTGCTTGGGATAATTGGGATTACGGTTTTGGTTTGTATGACAGTAATTATACCGAGATGCATTTTTGTACTTCAGTAGATAATGTGCAGGAAGGCTTCATGCTTGTTGGTTGCTATGATGGGCTGGTCTACTACTGCCAAGCCATATTGAACGGTTGGCAAGGATTCAGGATAGATAGTTCAAATCATACATTCATGTGGGATTGTCAAGCAAGGAATAACTCAAGAGAGGGATTCTACTTCTCGAACTCTGATTACACAGAAATATGGTACAGTTATGCTGATTTCAATAAATATGAGCAATTTCAGTTCGATACATCAGATTATTGTGTCATCACAAATACAAGTGCCCGTGATAGCCCAAATGCAGGCTTCGAACTTTATAATTCTAATTTCTGTTTGTTAAACAAATCAACTTCGTTCTTTTCTAATGATGCTGGATTCTATTTATGGAATCTACACAATACAACACTCAATTATTGTGATGGTGGTAGAAATGATGATTATGGGATTCAAATTCATGGGAGTTACGGTGTCGTTGTAAACAACAGTGAGTTTTCAGATAACGGATATTATGGGGTCTATGTTGAAGATAGTGATGCTGTTATCCTTGAAAATAATCAAGTAAGAAATAGCGATTGGGACGATATCAGACTGGATTCATCTACACGCTGTATTTTGGAAAATAATGTACTAGATCTGCGTGGTCTTTACATAGTAGGTGACTTGCTTGAACATTGGATACATACAATTCCCGTTAACAATCTCGTAGATTCTCGACCAATTATGTATACGCTTAACGTTTCTTCAGGTAACATTGACTCATCTACATATAGTCAGATGATTCTGGTCAATTGTTCAGATTTCGAGACATTTTTTGGTTCTGTTGACAATAAGACTGCAGGTATGGTTATAGCGTTCTCCACGAACTGCACGGTAATTGAGGTGAATACCAAAGATTGCGGCACGGGTTTACTTATTATTAATTCAGTAAACTGCTCTGTCCGCCATAGTGATTTTTCTGGAACGAATCAGAATAATCAGATGGGTATCTTTTCTGATCACTCTCCGGGAATGAATATTACTGCGTGTTATCCCCAAGGGATGGATTATGGTATTCTTCTGGAATACAGTCCTGATTCACTAATACAATCGAATATTGTGAATTATAATACCTATAGAGGAATTGAAATAGACGATTCTCCCGATTCCAGAATTTCCAATAATTGGTTTGACTTCATTGATAATTTTTGCATTGATGTTACATCTTCTGATTCAACCATGATAGACAATAACACGCTAGATTCATACTCATCGCATTCTGGAATTGCTGTTTACAGTAGTGATCATTGTGTTGTTGAGGACAACAATATCGTTGTACAATCACAGGGTATTTACTTGTCCTCAGCAAACGGTATCAGAATCGAGAATAATACGATCATTGGAAACGATTATGCTGGAATTATATTCACAAATACTGAAGACTCAGAAGTCTATCTCAACGATATTGGTTCTACCGGTATTCTTTTCCAGACTGACCAATTGACATACTGGAATCACACATTTGATACCAATGATGTTGGTGGACTTCCGTTAGGATACTTTGAGAGTCTAGATGATGCTGTGCTAAATGCAGTAGATTACGGTCAACTTGTTCTAATTGATTGTGACAATGTCACCGTGAACGGATATTCCCGTGACGAAATTTCTTGTCCACTCTATATTGTTTCAAGTATCAATGTAAGTGCTAGTGACTATTTCATTACTAATACTGTAAAAGGCATAGTGATCTTGTACAGTGACAATTGTTCCATCAGTAACTATACCGTTGAGTACACATCATCAAAAGGAATGTACCTCTATGAGTCCAATAATGTGACCATTACTGATGCAATTGTCAGTCATTCAGATTGGGATGGCATTTACCTGGACCACTCAGAATATTGTGAGATCAAAGACACTGAAACTAGGGACTGCTCAAGATATGGTATATATCTGGGATATTATTCCCACAATGTATCAGTTTCTGGGCATCTATCACTCGGGTGTGGTTCTGGACTGTATCTCTATCAGTCGAATGATTTCACCATTGATGAGCTTGTCGTCTATAATTGCAGCACAGGGTTGCTTGTCAGTTATTCTGATGGTGGTCTTGTAATAAATAGTGGATTCTTCAACAATACTAACGGGATCTATCTTTGGAGTAATAGTGATAATAATCGATTCTACCTCAACGAGCTTGGAGGTAATACTGAGCACAACGCAAGAGATGATGTTGCAGGGAACTATTGGGATGATGGATCCGAATTTGGTAATAGCTGGTCTGATTATGAAAGCGGTGACTTTTACAACGTAAATGGTACCGGTGGAGGCGTTGATAATTATCCGAATAGCCTTCCTGGATATTCTATTCCAATCAGTAGTCCTGAAAATCAAACTTTCTTCGAAGGTGCTACAGGCAAATCGATTACCTGGACTAGCACCGCAAAATACATTCAGTCTTGGATTGTATACGTCAGTACGAATGGTAGCGGAGGTCCATATACGCCACTAGTAAGCGGTCGATGGACTGGAGGTCCCGTTACAATAAGTCTTGATGGACTCTCACCAAATATCTATGACTACGCAATAGTACTAAACTCGTATTTTGGCAGCTTTAACTATGATATAGTTGGAATTACAGTTTACGAGGCAACCCCAATTATTGATCCTGTGGATGATATTGAATACTGGGAAGGAAGTACTACGAATTCAATTACATGGAATGTGTCAAACGATCAACCCAAGAATTACACTATCTACTTAGATGGTGAAATCGATGCCTCAGGACCTTGGGACGGAAGTGACATTTACTATGACATTGACGGGCTTTCGGTAGCAGAACATAATGTGACATTGGTCGTCTACTCAGAAAGTGGTGAATTTGCATATGATACTGTCTTTGTGACAGTTCTGGCAACATCCACACCAAACATCGATTCTCCTGTTGATGTTGAATTTGAAGAAGGAACAGAAGGGAAAAACATCACTTGGACAGTTTCAGATGTCTATCCAGACTTCTTTGAGATCTACATAAATGGTGTACTCAACAAAACTGTAAGTTGGGATGGTTCCGATATAATCTTCATTCTAGACGATTTTCCGGTTGGAACATATAACATCACTTTGGTACTATACTCCGAATCAGGACCCTCAGTAAGTGATTCCGTTGAGGTTGTTGTAACACCACTATCAACTACAACCACAACTACTACCACTACCAATACAACAACAACTGGCACAACGGATCCAGGAAGCGTAGACTCAACAATACTCATCCTTGGTGTTGGAGGAGGAGTATGTGTAATAGGAGTAATCTTAGGAATTCTATTCCTGAAAAAGAAGAAGTGAAGAGTGTTCCATTGTTAATTAAAAAAGAGGAGAGAAGTAGAGTGCTTGGAAACACTCTACTCAGAATCTCCTAGCCTAGACATAGATTGGGTCACGTAAGTATGAATCGTCCCCAAACCATGGTCCTGATCCAAATGCAACTTGGAGAACATTGAGACCTATTCCGCTATCATCGTCACAGTACCAAGGCGTTTCAGGACGACTATCCATTGCAGCTGCCCAAATGAAAGCCTCTCTCATGGAAATATACCCATTGTTATTGAAATCAGCATTGACAGTTACATCGTCTCCATTCCATTGTATACCTGAAACGGCACACATGAAATGATAAACGAACTCGTCCCAGTTACCTTCTGTGTCTGCACTGTATGAATTTTCATCATCCTTGCACGCAGTCATGATTACTCGATTATCTGCGGCTAGATGTGTGATGAATTTACCAGACACACACTGCTCCATGATGATTATCATATCGCGGCAAGTAATTGAATCAAGCCAATCAGATACCTCAGCATGTGTCAGAGCGCCGGTATCATCCATCGGATTCCAAACACTTATTCCGCCACCACCTCCATGGTTTGTTGTATAGAAGAATAGGCTATCCGCCCCGCCCATCTCTGCACTCAATAATCCAAAAACAGTGTCAAGTGAATCATGTGTTGCAGGATAATGAACTGGTGTATAGGTGTCTTCTCCCACCCCATCCTTGTAGATTACATAGATGTTTGATGAATCATATCCATGCATCTGTAAGATGAAATACATGTAGATAATATCGTTCCAATATCGATAGTAATCCTTACCAGGCTTTATTCCTCCACTGTACAAGACAGCGTATTTTTCAGCATTTGGATCGAATTCATAGATCAAATCTGGAAACTGAATGACCGGATTAACTAGTTGTGCATCAACATAGATTCCTGGAAATGATATTTCTGATTCAATGTCAAAAAACGAATCTACTCCTAATCCTAATGTGCCATCACTTGGGTCTGTAACTTCAAGAACTCCAGTTACAGTAATTTGCTTCCCTATACTCTCTGACATTGATTCAGGTATAGTTCCTCCTAAGACCACATAGTTACCAACATTGAGTGAGTTGTTAAAGTAAAGAAGTGGATTTGAAACTAGTATGTGATTTCCACCTGCAACGACAAGATATCCGATTAAGGTTACAGTTTTTCCAATAAAGTCTTCACTAGCTCCAGCAACATCAGCGATGCCCATTGGAACATCTGACAATGGAACAGATTCATCCATAAACATGAAATAATACAGCGTAGCCGCATTTGATATAATCAGAATCGTTACCAGTATCAAAGTAGTTGGTATACTTCTCTTTGATTTCTTAGATTTCCTTGGCGTACTTTTTTTTCCTTTCTTTGACATAACACGTTCTCCTCTAGAGTTAATCTGCACTAACGAATTACTAAACGTTATTATTGTCAAATGAAGATATAAACGTGTTTTCTCCCCTCCTGTTCGATAGTGCTCAGTTAATTGGCCACTTGTGTCCAGAACTATCATTAATTCTGACCAGTTAATGTTGGAGTGCGGTTATAGATGAGCTAATAATAGGTTCATCGACGCGCCTACAATGTAATGGAATGTTGAAAAATGTCAGACGAGATTGATATTGTAATTCGTGATTATGGAGAGTCTATGGCAGAGGACGTCGCACAAATGTGGAACACTTGGGATGATCTCTGGCCCGGTGGGTTCACACAGGGAGTGCCATATACAACTGAACGTGTTAAGAAACAGTTTGGAAAATCAAATGCTTTGGCTATTTTGATTGCTATAGATCAGAATGACAAGAAACCAGTTGGTTCATGCACACTCTATGCTCATTGGAGAGATAAAGAGGCCGCGTATATTGGTACATTGGGTGTATCTCATGAAGCTCTAGGGAAGAAAGTTGGAAAACGTTTGCTCCTAGAATCCATACAGAGAGCTTTGGAAAAGGGGTATTCTCGAGTTGACCTCAACACCTGGGCAGGTAACATGAAAGCAGTACCTCTCTACAAAAAGATAGGAATGATGTGGAATCCTGAAATGGGTGGTGTACAGATGGAGGATTACATTCCAGGGATTCTGAAACATCCCCTTTGTTCACCGTTCTTTATACCACTAAGCGGCAATGGTGACTGGTATGATGCTCATGTTCGCGAGCCAGCTCAAGCACCTGATGATAATGAGAGAAAAGGGATGGCAGTCTTTCCCTATGAATTCAAACATAACGAGAATACATTGTCTGTCACAATAGACCGCTTAGGACGTGGTATCACGGCTATTGAAAGAGTGATTAATGATGTTAAGATTCGAGTTGATGCTAGTGTTAATTCACATCAAGTTCTCTGTGGCCTTCCTTACACCTATCAACTTGAAATAGAAAATGGAAGTGAATCAGATATTGATGCTTCGATTGCTCTAACTGGATTTAGCGGACTTGTCTTTGATGAAGACAGTTCAAAGTCCACTAAAATAAAACCTGGTGAAATCCTCATCTGGGATGTTCCATTCCATTTAGATTCCAGTGCTGCATTATTCCGTGATAATGTAAAAGCATCCAATATTATTACTAATATCAACATTGATGGTCAAGACTCTGAGTTGCATACCGGGCTTAAAGTCAAACCAGCTGCTGAGATACGTACTCGTTGGGGCGAATGCCGAATAGTTGCAGGTGGGCCTTCAGTAATACCGTTGACGATAATAAGCAACATCCCTAAGTCAGTGAAGGCAAAAATTCTCCTTCGCGATATTGATGTACCGCTAAATATAGAGAATGTTGATGATGCAGTAACTATTGATGCTGAAGGACTAGCCGGAATAATTCTCAATATCTCTTCTTCAGAAGACCTTGAAGAGGGAGCTCATGACCTTTGGGTGCGTTTTGAAATTACGCCCAAATCAGGTAATAATATTTTGACCCGTGAATTTAGGGTTCCAATATTTTGCTTAGGTAAGAACGGAATTGCAGTTGGTCATGACGATAGACAGAAACGAATTGTCATTGCATCTTCAGAGTATAATGCAACATTTTCTGAAGAGGGTGCAATTCTCCGAACTAGTGATCAGTATGGTTCTGATACTATGAGTTTCCATATTCGGTCGACGATTGGGCCTCCTTTTGGAATCGATCCCTTCCAATATGCAGAAAGAGATCCAGTAATTCAATCAACTGAAACTGAAACTATTGTAGCAATGAAGGCTAATCATCCTGATCGACCTCTAGCAATAGAAGATCGTGCAATATTTAGACATAATTCTAACGTAATTTTACATGAAGTATGGGTCACCAATACAAGTAGCGAGAGTGAAACCTTTCAGCTTCGACTAAATGGTAGAGGCGGAGGAATTACTTTTTCCCGTGGACGTGTTTATCTTCCACTGGCTGGTGGTATTGTTAAAGGAAATCTTGGAAACTTCTATTTCAGTCATCCCGCAATTTCAGGAGAACCCTCTGACTTCAACGAAGGATGGGTTGCATTGGAACAGAACACAAAATTTGTGGGTCAATTTTTTGATATGAACTTGGCAGAGGAATACAAGCTTGGAATGGGTCAGATGGGTGAGATTACCTTTCCCTTAGTGACTTTAGATTCAGGTGAAACCAGGAGGTTATCCCAGTTATGGGTAGTCCATGGAGCTACAGATTGGACAGACATACAGAGACTTTGGAAGGTTCACATTGAACGAAGATTTGAGAACCGAATTGAGTCATCCCAAGAACAGAGTATCAGCAATCTGATAAATCTAAATCTTGACCCAATTGTAATTCCAAATATCTCCGAAGCTGAAACGACATTATCTCTAACCAAAGCCACACTAGCGCCCTTTATGGGTCATTTGAGTGCTCGAGCTCCTGCTGGTTGGTCCGCGGGCATTGATTCTGGTGAAACAGAAGTAAAAGATCTCACAGAAGGAGAAGTCGCTTCATGTGAAATTCAGATGATGCAAGATATTTCATTTTCTTTGAAATTGCATCCAAGTAAACAAATTCCAGATGAATTCGGTATCCATAGAGGTACTGTGAAGTTTGAAACAGACTGGGATATCAGCAAGAAACTACTGTTGATACAGCTCGGATCATCAAAGAATACTGTACAGATAACTGAAGAAATAGACCAAGGTGCGAAGGTCGTTCGAGTCAATAACGGCTTAATCGATTTCACGGTATCTCCAGATTTTGGAGGTTGCTTGATTTCGCTCAAAAATCAGAATGGAGTAGAGTTCATGACCAGCGCATTTCCGAATCCAGCTCCTAAACCAGGCGGTTTCTTTGACAACTATTATGGTGGAATTCAACCCATAATCTTCGATGAAGAAATGGGTGAGGACATTATGAACGCACATACAAACAAGGAAGCGATGACTTCATCCATATATGAAAATGGCTCATGGAAAGGAGTTGAGATTAGCTGGATAGGCAAAGTACAGAAGATTTCTAGGGGTGTGCATTTCAAACTTAGATATCTAACCACTCCTGGTAGTCCTATTGTTTTAATGCAATGGGTGATATCAAATAAAACAACAGCACCAATAAGATTCTGGCCATCATTATTTATCGATCCGAAGCTAGATGAGCACCTTGAAGGATTTAGAATCATTTCAGAATGGAATGGTGAAACTAGAAAAGTCCGAAAGGGTATGGCGCCTGTTGCTGTTACACCGTCACGAAACATGGTCTGGATTAAGCCTGGTATTGAACAAGATAGCACATCTGGGTTTAGTTTAATGATGGCAGGTGATACTTCACGAATCATATCTGCTAATCTTGGTGAAAATCTTCTACTTGGAGCAGTTGATGGTCACACATGGATACTTCCTGGAGAGGAGCGAATGCTCACAGGTAGTATACTGGTGGATCCAATAAATATGGAAGATATTCGTGATTTGCAGGCTGTACTTCAGAACCTAGTTTAGAAACTAAGTAGATGTTGACGAAGGGGATTAATCTCCCTCACAAACATTTCAAATAGTATATGAAAGGGTAGCTTCAAGAGGTTGTTTGTCGTTCAAATTAGATGCGAGTCAGGTTTCAATGATAAAAGAACCAACTGATTTCATTGGTAACATTCTTGCAAAGCTCATAAATCGCCAACTAGAGAATCCATCAAAGCAGGGTATGATGACAAGTTGGAATATGTCCGTAGTTATTGATACTGACTATTATCCTGTTTCTATCATCTTTGATGAAACAATTAGTATGAAAACTGGATTAGTTGATGAACCGACTCTAATTTTCAAGATGAGTTTCGGAACAATCATTTCTCTTGTCAAGAAAGAAACCTCAATGATTCGAGCTATGCTCGGAGGTTCAATCAAAGTGCGCGGACTCTTACAGAATCCAAGAGCGGCTTATCGGTTCTACATACTCATGAACTCCATTTTGAGGGGATGAAATAATGGACTTGAAACAGCGTTTTGTGAAAATCTTGGGAACGGAATTTGTTACTGATGGTGAAGGTGAACGCTACATCTATTCATTTGATATGACCGAGAATCCTCCAAAAAAACCTATCATGATCGTGATGCCATCCACTGTTGAAGAAGTTCAACAAATTTTACAACTCGCTAATGAGACCCTAACCCCATTGATTCCTTTTGTTACTGGACAGAGTGTTGGAGGTCTCACAATCCCTCAAGTTGAAGGAGCAGTCATTGTGGACCTTAAGCGAATGGACCGGATCTTAGAAGTTGACGAAGAAGCAATGTATATGGTGGTCGAGCCAGGCGTAACTTTTGGACATGTTAAGCGTCATCTTGACAAACATCACCCGTCTTTGCGTTATACATATCCCTTAGCCCCGCCATATACATCAGTTCTAGCAAATGCTCTCGTGCAGGGTCTCTGCGATTTATCTACAACGCATGGCTCAATGGCTGATTTTGTCAATGGACTAGAAGCTGTCTTACCAACTGGTGAATTAGTCAGAGTTGGTTCTGCCATAATGGGTGATGGGAATTGGTTTGGGAGATATCCTCTACCTGACCTTGTTGGACTTTTCTCGGGTTGGCAGGGGATGACTGGTTTTGTCACGAAAATGTCTTTGAAGCTTTGGCCTAAGAAGAACGCCTATGGCCATGCGGCACTCTTCACATTTGGAGAACATGGAACTACAGACTTGATCAAGAGCATCGCACGAGCTGGAGTTGCTGAAGATATCGATTGTCAATCGCTCTCAATTGTAAAGATGCTCATGGGAGTTCCATACCCTGTGAAACCACATATTGGAGAGCCAGATTATGGAACCGTACTTGTCCTGTCAGCTAATTCGGATGTAGAGCTAAGAGAGAAGTATAAACAACTGGAACAAATTGTTGAAGCATCAAAGAAGACTGAACCTCGAAACGAACTAATTGATTGGTCTACTGTAGTAAAGCTAATGGGCGAGCAGGCTAACGCGTGGGTAGATTTTCCCTCTGATGCGTTTAAGATACTAGCAGAACATGATGGTCTTACATGGGTTGGAACTTACATACATCCCAAGCATTGGGGAACAGCACTTGAGGGTGGTCGTAAGATTGTAGAAAAACATGGGTTTGAGTTGATGGCATTTCTGAAACCTATGAATCAACTTCATTTTGCTGAGTTCAAATTTATCATTAGATTTCCAAAAGATAATGAAACCGTGGAGAGGGTAAAGAAGTGCAACGAGGAGCTTCTGGACTTCGCGTTAGGTTTGAAGGCGATACCATACAAGACTCCTGTGTGGTCCGCAAAGAAGATGCAACAGCTTGCAGATCCAGCATTTTTTGAATTGGCACGAAAGATTAAGAAACTACTAGATCCGAACAATATAATGAACCCAGGGAGGCTCGATCTGTGACTGAGTCTTCAACGATCGAAGATTGGCTTCATAGTTGCATTCGATGTGGCAATTGCAAGTACGTCTTCAAAGAGTATGAACCATCGTGTCCATCTGGTGATTTCTTTCACTTCGAGTCTTTCTTTGCGTCTGGAAGACTCTGGATTGCTCATGGTATTCAGAAGGGTGAGCTAAAGTGGGATGACTCTCTCATTGAACCAATATTTGCTTGCACCACATGCGGCAGCTGTGAAAAACAGTGTCTGTCTCCCCATAGAGAACATATCGTTGATGTTATTGAGGAACTCAGATATCTTGCAGTAAAGGAATTCGGACCCCTTCCGGCCCATCAAAAATTTGCTGAGTACATAGAATCTAATCACAATGCCTATGGCGCAGATCATCATGCTCGTGAATTAGTTGACCTTCATTCACTTCCTAAGAAAGCATCAGTGGTTTACTTCATTGGGTGTACATCAAACTATCGTGAGAAAGAGATACGGGATGCTACAATTTCAGTGCTGAAGAAAGCTGAAGTCGACTTTACAATTGTAGATGAATACTGTTGTGGGTCTCCATTACTTAGGACTGGTCAGATTGAGCCTGTTACGGATCTTGCGGACCATAATCGATTTGCTATCGAGGCGGTAGGTGCGAGCACAGTAGTAACTTCTTGTGCTGGTTGTTATCGCACTCTATCTAAGGATTACAATAAGCAAGGTCTAAACCTGTGCATTGATGTGATTCACATCTCGCAATTCATTCGAGATTTGGTGGATGAAGGTCGCTTACAATTCAAAGACTCGGTGGATATCACGACCATTACATATCATGACCCCTGTCATTTAGGACGTCATATGAACGAGTACGAAGCACCTCGAGAAATCATGAATGCGTTACCAGTTCAACTGACCGAGATGGATCAGAACCGCGAGAATACTTGGTGTTGTGGGGGAGGTGGAGGATGCAGGTCTGCATATCCAGAATGGAGTCTTGAAACTGCAAAGAAGAGAATCACACATGCAAAAGTTACAAATTCCGATACACTCGTTTCCACATGCCCTTTTTGTAAGCGTGCTCTCAATGATGCTAATGACGATTCCATTGAAGTCATCGATCTCTGTGAGTTAGTAGATCGTTTGACATAGCTAACAATGCCGTTAGAAATCATCTTGGCCTAACAACGCCACCCCATTCAACAATATCCTTTACAGTTGATTGCATATCCCATTTGGGTTTGAAACCAAGTTCTTGTTCAGCTTTTGAAACATCGATAAGGTATTTTGAACCAAATAACTTCACACGGAATGCTGTCAAGAGGGGTGCGTTTTTTCTGTTGAATGCTTTGTATAGTCTACCTAGGAAAGAACCGATTGCTATTGACATAGAGTACGGCAAATTCCAAAATTTCTTTTCAGCACCTAATTCATCTGCTAATGCTTCAAGAAACTCTTTGTAAATACAGTCAAAAGAAGCCACATTGTAAGCATTCCCTGAAGCAATGTCGAATTTCTCAGCACACAATACGAGAAGTTGAGCAAAGTCTTCACCGTGAGAGTAACTTTGCGGATTCATACCTCCACCAAAAGTCACCATTCTTCCTTTCTTGATGTACTCAATTAATTGTGGTCCAGTAAACATGTCTCCTTTTCCAAAAACTGATGGTGCTCTAACTATTGTAGCCTTGATACCGTAATCTGATATGTATTGACGGACCAGTGTTTCAGCTTCAGCTTTTGACTTCTGGTAATTGTTCATGGGCTTCCAAGGTGTTTCCTCATTCATAGGTTTACTCAAGTTTGGAAATCCGTACACTGCTGTAGAAGAAGTGTAAATGAGACTTGGAATGTCTTTCTTTCTCATAACTTCGAGAATGTTTCTTGTTCCTTCTACATTTACTTTGAAAAAATGCTCCTTTCCTCCCCAGTCTGCCATGATTGCGGCATTGTGAAACAACCATTCAGTGTCATCAGTTATTCCCTTCTCAAGGCTCTCAATATTTGTCACGTCGCCAATTGCTTTCTCAAAAGATAACCCATCAATTAGGTCCAAGTTGGAACTCTCTCTGACAAGTACTTTAACCTCATGTTTCTTTTCAGTCAGTAATCGTACAATATATGATCCAACGAAACCCGTTCCACCAGTTACGAAACATCTAACCATCGTGATTCTATATTTTATTCATTATATTCTCTCTTGAGTGTATGGATTCTATTTGATAGTAATAGCATCGAGTGGGCATACATCAACACAGTCATTGCAACGTGTGCATAGGTCGGTGAATGCAACATCAACTCTCCACTCTGTTGGATCATTACTCTCATAATCTGGAGAGTAGCAGATGAACAAAGCACCTGGACAAATCTGCATGCATTTCTTGCATGAGAGTGGTTCCGTACATTTGTCATAATCAACAATGATTGAGGTCTTCATTTACCATACATCCTTCAGAAGGGGATTTTCATTTCTATCAACCATTTCAATTGCATGCTCTGGACAGGCTGTGGAGCAGAGACCGCATCCAAAACATTGCCACGCATTGATGAATGGAACATTCATCCCATCATTGAAACTCAATGCCCCAAAGTCACATCTTGAAGCGCAAATCTTACAACCAGTACATTTTGAAAAATCTACTTTGGCAATGTACTCTCCCTTATAGAGAGAATTCAATCCGTATTCCATGCGAATTGTTGCTGCGGCACATTCAGGTCTCTCACAACTACAGAGGGCAGCAATATATGGCATCGGACCAAACCACACAGTCTGGATTCTTCCAGCAGTATTCATTTCTTCAATGAATTCTTGGGCTTCATCGACATGCATCGGTTCTGCGCCTTTATCTGGAATGTATCTAGGTAGTTTATGAACCGTTTCAGCGAGTGCTCCAAAAGCAATACAACATGGATCTTTTATTCCACGAGTCATATTCCTGCAGGCACAGTTCACTCTAAGAATTGGGCTCGCCAACTCAAGTATTTTCTTTGCATCATCAAGCATGACCACTTGACCTGGATGTCCTTCACCTCTTCTAGGATTCCTTCCATTCAATGGTTTCTCTTTTGTAAACCATGAGTTAATGTATGTCTTCATCGCTCGACCTACTAAAGGCATACTGAATCTGTACCCTGGTCCCTTCATTGAGATACCATAGATCTTCTGCAGGTACACTTTTTCAAATTGTTTCCAGAGCTCGAAAATGTATTCATGCGCACCTGTTTCTTGAGCTGTTTCTGCTAAGTAATTTCTAGAATTTAGATACCACTTTTTTCCTGCGCCGTGTTTGAAGCAAAATTCGCACATAGTAACAATCCCTGAATGCAATACACTGCAAATCAAGACAAACGGTCTATATTATCTTCCGATTCTTAATTCGCTGCGCATTTAGATAACTATTAGTTGCCTTACAATCTAACATGTGGTACTTGAATGAAGGAGTTCTAAAAATGAGTGAGAAATTATTGGTCATCATTGCTTCAGGAGACCGAGAGAAAGTACTTACTGCATTGATGTATGTAAAAAACACCATCAAGTACAATTGGCTAGAAGATGTTCGAGTAATTTTCTTTGGTCCTTCAGAAAACCTACTAGTGGGCGATAATGATGTTTCAGATTCAGCTAAGGAATTAGCTGGCTTAGGTAATCCTGTTGCATGCAAGTTTCTCTCTGATCGTGATAACGCATCTGACCAAATTGAGAGTCTTGGAATAACAGTAGACTACGTTGGTTCTATGATTGCGGATTTAATCAAAGACGGATTCATTCCTATGGTATGGTAGAGCACACTTATTTTCCACTAACCTCATTCTCTAGAGGTTTGATTCGATAAAGTGAACGTTGAACAATCTCGGATAAAGAGGGATGAATGTGGATTGCCTCAAGCATCTTCTTGTCAGTACCTTCTGATGTATACATCAGGTTGATGATTTCCTGTATCAAGATTGGAGCGTGCGGCCCAACGATTGTAGCTCCAATTATCTTTCTACTATCTTTATCCACAATCGTTCTCATCAGGCTAGGGGGATTTCCCATAGCGAATCCTTTCGCGACCCATGAATAATCAGCTTCAGAAACTTCAATGCTCAATCCTGTTGCTTTTGCTTCTCTCAATGTTAATCCAACAGTTGCGATTGGGGGATACGAGAATACTGCCCTGGGAACTGCATGGTACTTCATTTCCTTTAATTCTGGTTCAGAACCATCTTCTTTTGTATTGAGGAGTTGCATCAGATTATGCCAAAGAATATGATTCTCTTCATTTGCGATATGTCTGAACTGGTATCTATTAATGGCATCTCCCAAGGACCAAATTCTTTCCTTGCTCGTTCTGAAATAATCATCGACTATGACCCATCCGTCTTTGTCAACATTGACACCTGACCTCTCTGGATGCAGAAGGTCCGTGTTGGAGCTTCTTCCTACCGCGATAAGAAGAACCTCACCTTTGAACTCTTCATGATTTCCAGTTTCACGATTGACAGCTCTAACAATCTTGTGTCCATGTTTCTCCTCAACCTCGATCACTTCGTGGTTGACATGTACACTCATTCTCTTAGATAATTCCTGTCTGAGAAGTTCTGATACATCAGTATCTTCACTTTTCACTAGATAGGGGTTCCTACCAATTATCGTAACATCTGTACCCATGGCTGAAAAGAAATGGCCAAACTCAGCTGCTACATAACCTCCACCAACTATTAGCATAGATTTTGGTTGTTTCATTAGGTGGAGCGCACCGTCATTTGTGATATATTCAACATCATCGAGACCTTTGATATCAGGAATGAGAGGTCTCGAACCAGAAGCTATGATAATATTTGGCGCTGTGAGTTTCTCTCCGTTAACCTCAACAACATACTCTTCGACAAAGAAACCTGTCCCTCTATACAAGTCAACGTTCTCTTTTGATTCCATCCAATTGGCTTGTCCTGCGCTCATACCATCAACGCGTTCGCGCATCCGTTTCATTATCTTTGGATAATCAATCTTGTCAACCTTGATTATCACACCTAGTCCATTGAGATGTTCTGCCTCTAAAATAACGTCTGCAACATAAGTCAGAATTTTAGTTGGAATACAACCTCGATTTAGACACGTGCCTCCCGTGGGCCCACGCTCTATGATTGCAACGCTGAATCCTTCATTAATTGCTCTACCAAGGAGTCTTAGACCAACGCCGGAACCAATTATAATGAGGTCATAATCTTTCATAATTTCTGGGAAAAATTAGAATCACCTGATAAAACTACTTATTATACGGAGCTTACTCACCAATGAGTAAGCAATCCCCTTTCTTTGAGCTAATGCTTGTGCGTATGGTCTCCACCTAGAGGAGCCATTCGACCAAATGCTCTCTGTACAACTTCTGGTAAGGCTGGATGAATATGCATCGCTTGAAACATTGGATAGTATGTTCCATCCTTGGTGTACATTAGATTCACTATTTCCTGAATCAATATCGGTGAATATGGTCCGACGATACTTGCTCCTAAGATCCTTTTACTTTCAGCATCTATGATGACTCGAACCTTGCTAGGAGGATTACCCATTGCAAATCCTTTTGCACCAATTGAGTAATCTGCTTCACCTACATAGAGTTGAAGTCCTGATTCTTTTGCTTCTTCTAAGGTCATGCCCACGGCAGCGATTGGTGGATAGGAAAATACTGCTCGGGGAACAGCATGATAATCCATTGTTAGGAATTCTCGGTCCTTATCATTATCGAGAACCTTTGAAAGATTGGACCATACTATCTGAGATTCATCATTTGCAACATGCCTGAATTGGTACTTGCCTATGGCATCACCGAACGCCCAGATCCCTTTCTTGCTTGTTCTGAAGTACTCATCTACAATTACCCAACCGTGCTCATCAGTTTTGACATCTGTTTTTTCGGGCATGAATAGATCTGCATTTGAACGGCGACCTGCAGCAACTAATAGGACTTCACCCTTGAACTCTTTGGTTTCTCCAGTTAACCTATCTTTAGCCGTTACTACTTTCATTCCATCTTGTTCTTTCACTTCAATGACTTCATGGTTTGTAAGGACATTCATTCTCTTAGCTAGTTCCTCTCGAAGAATCTCTGAAATATCAGGATCTTCATTCTTTACCATGTATGGATTTCTTCCAATGATTGTAACCTCAGTACCAACAGCTGAGAAGAAATGACCAAACTCAGCGGCAATATATCCTCCTCCAACGATTATCATTGACTTTGGTTGTTCCATCAAATGAAGTGCTTCATCGTTCAAGAGATATTCAATTTCATTGAGACCCTTGATATTTGGAACCATAGGTCTCGAGCCTGCAACAATTAGAATATTCGGAGCTTTGATTTTTTCTCCATCTATCTCAACTGTGTAATCATCAACAAACTTACCCGTACCTTTGTACCAATCAATTCCATCTGCAGCATCAATAGATTCACCTTGAGATTGACTAGACCCGTCTACTTCATCACGCATTCGCTTCATTATTGCGGGATAGTCTATACTCTCTACCTTCACTTTAACTCCTAAAGATTCGAGATGCTTTGCTTGGACAAGGATATCTGCAACATATGTGAGAATCTTTGTGGGAATGCATCCACGATTTAAACAGGTACCACCCATTGGCCCATGTTCAACTATAGCGACTTTCATTCCCCGCTCATAGGCTGAGGAAGCAACATTCATACCTGCTCCTGAGCCTATAACGATAAGATCATAGTTCTTCATATTATTAACAATGGTTAAGTTCTTATTAAGCTTGTGGGTTTGGCTTTAGTCTTTCACATCAGTTCCTATTATGTCACAGTCCTGACTTCTCCAACACCACATAAGGTCGCCATGTCTTTGTTGAAACTTCTCTTCTTCATTGCATAGAAACGTGTCGTATCAATGTGGCCTTCAGTTGATTGTATGGGATCATCTAATTCTGGTGCTACGTCTACATATGTTTTCGAATACACAATTATAATCAATAATGAAAATCTTATCAAGGAATATGTCGATATTTACGTAGGAGGTAGAGTTTCTGAAACACGCATTACTGGCGGCAATGCTGGTTGTTATCTTAGCTAGCTCATTATCTTTTGGTGTTGGAGGTGTATTGGTAGATTCCGATAAGTCGATTGCTCTACTCTCCTATGATTCACATGAATCGATTAGCATTAATGGAAATGATGACCTGATAAGTCATAAATCTTCGAATAACTGGACTGGGAGCGGTTTGGAAGGAGATCCAATAGTCATCTCAAATTATATAATTGAATCACAACTGAATTGTATATCTATAACAAATGTAACTCTATACTTCAGAATAGAATCTTGCGAACTAACAATCTCTGATTACATCGGTGGTCATGGGATCTCTATCGTCACTAGTGAAAATGGTTACATATTTGATTGCTATATTCATATGAAATATTATGGGATTTTCATCTTTAGCGGTGGAGTTGTGTTTTCAGGTATGATTATAAGATTTAGGTATCAGAATAGACGGAGCAAAAAACAGATTCTGAAAGAAAGACGTAGGAAACAACAAAGGAGAAAGCGGGGGGTAAAGGTAGAACATGGACTCAATAATAGAAGTAATGAATCTTTGCAAGAGTTTCCCAGAGGTTAACGCGCTTGATGGCTTTAACTTATCCGTTAAGCCCGGTGTGTTTGGACTTGTTGGACCAAATGGATCTGGGAAGACAACACTGATTAGAATACTTCTTGGACTAACAAACCCAACAAGCGGACAAGCAAAAGTATTGGGTCTGGATATCGCGAATCAATCATTTGAGATACGAAACCGAATTGGAATCCTCCA
>SDBT01004996.1_pt1 | contig 22392 bp, 26 predicted proteins | sample 2277101 | NCBI WGS metagenome assembly SDBT01 (sample SAMN10404973, study PRJNA504765) | marine sediment metagenome | isolation source: marine sediment core GS10_PC15, 103 cmbsf | place: Arctic Ocean: Southern Knipovich Ridge | collected 2010 | reverse complement strand
CGATCACGACAATCGCCATGATCAGGAGGATGACGATCAGCGCGGTTGACAGCGCGCCTTGGCGGCCAAGCTCAAGCGTGCCCGCCAACGCGGAGGGCAGCTCGGCAATGATGCCAGCGAAGATGATGAGTGAGATGCCGTTGCCGACGCCCCGCGCCGTGATCTGCTCACCGAGCCACATCAGGAACACGGTGCCGCCCACCAAGGTGATGACGGTGGTGATGCGGAAGAACACGCCCGGATCCATGACGACGCTGCCGGCGCCCTCAAGCCCAACGGCGATGCCGTAGCCCTGAAGCGCCGCCAGAAGCACCGTGCCGTAACGGGTATATTGGTTGATCTGCCGGCGCCCCTGCTCGCCTTCCTTCTTGAGCTGCTCAAGATGCGGCGAAACGGTGGTCAGCAGCTGAATGATAATCGATGCCGAGATATACGGCATGATGTTCAGCGCGAAGATCGCCATGCGCCCGACCGCACCGCCCGAGAACATGTTGAACATGCCCAGAATGCCGGACTGCTGCTGCTGGAACACGTCGGCAAGCGCTTGCGGGTTGATGCCCGGAATCGGGATATAGGTACCGAGGCGATAGACAATGAGCGCGCCGAGAGTGAACCAGATGCGCTTCTTCAGCTCGTCGGCTTTAGCGAAAGCCGCGAAGTTAAGATTGGAGACGAGCTGTTCTGCGGCGGAAACCATTCGGCGCTCTTCCCTTCTCGGAGACGGTCAGGCGGCCCCATGATCGGCCGCCTCGCCTCACTCAGATTAGTCCTTTTTGGCGCGGGGCTTCTTAGCCTCGGCCTTTTTCGGCGTGGCAGGCTTCGATGCGGCCTTGGCAGACTTTGCCTCGACCTTGCGAGCCTTCTTCGGCTTGCCCTCGCCTTCCGGCTTGGGCGCCCGGCGCGGCATCGGCGTCAGTTTGACCGTGCCGCCGGCAGCCTCGACGATCTTGACTGCGCCGCTTGAGGCACCCGTCAACTCGAAGGCAAGCTTTGTCTTCAGTTCACCCTTGCCGAGCAACCGCACGCCATCGCGCACGCGGCGGATGACCCCGGCGGCAAGCAGCGCGTCGACCGTGATCGGCTTCTTGCCGTCGAGCTTGCCGGCATCGATCGCGATCTGCACGCGGCCGACATTCACCTCGTTGAAGTGCTTGGCGAAAATATTGTTGAAGCCACGCTTCGGCAAACGCCGATGGAGCGGCATCTGGCCACCTTCAAAGCCTTTCATGGCAACGCCGGAGCGGGACTTCTGACCCTTCACGCCGCGGCCCGATGTCTTGCCGAGGCCTGAACCTGGCCCCCGGCCAAGCCGCTTCTTGGACTTGGTCGCGCCTGGCCGGTCCCTGATCTCATTCAGTCGCATATTCTTGTTCCTTAGGCTCCGGCTTCGTCGTCGACAATACGCACCAGGTGACTAACCTTGGCGACCATGCCGCGCACCTGGGGACTGTCGATCAGCGTCCGCCGCTTGTGCATCTTGTTCAGGCCGAGCCCGATGAGAGTCGCACGCTGAGAGGCTGGGCGCCGGATTGGGCTGCCAGTCTGCTCCACAACGATCGTCTTCCGCTTGTCGGCCATCTCATTAAAACCTTGTTCTTCGGGGCTTGAGGCCTACGCCTCGGCCTGGGCGCCGTCGCTCGCACCATCTCTCCGGCGCGACACGATATCGCTGACCTTCTTGCCGCGCCGCGCGGCGACACCGCGTGGGCTGTCTTCATGGCGCAGCGCATCGAATGTGGCCCGCACCATGTTGTAAGGATTGGAGCTGCCGAGCGACTTCGCCACCACGTCCTGGATGCCGAGCGTCTCGAACACGGCGCGCATCGGGCCACCGGCGATGATGCCGGTACCCGCGGGCGCCGCCCGCAGAAGGACCTTGCCCGCGCCATGCCGGCCTCTCACATCGTGATGCAGCGTCCGGCCCTCACGCAGCGGAACCTTGAGCAGGGTGCGCTTGGCGGCTTCCGTCGCCTTGCGAATAGCCTCAGGCACTTCACGTGCCTTGCCTTTGCCGAAGCCGACCCGGCCCTTCTGATCGCCAACCACGACAAGCGCGGCGAAACCGAAACGCCGACCGCCCTTGACCACCTTGGCCACGCGATTGATGTGCACGAGCTTGTCGATAAACTCGGAATCATGATCGTCACGATTTCTACCGTGCGAACCGCGCGATTGGGGACCTCGTGCCACGTGTCAGACCCTTTCCTTCAAACCCTAGAAGTTCAGACCGGCCTCGCGGGCCGCATCTGCGAGCGCCTTGACGCGCCCATGATAAATATAGCCACCGCGGTCGAACACCACGTCCTTGACCCCGGCCTTGACCGCGCGCTCGCCGACGAGCTTGCCGACCGCCTGAGCCGCCGCGAGATCGCTGCCTTTGGGTAAATTACCCTTGAGATCCTTGTCGAGGCTCGAGGCCGCCGCCACGGTATTGCCGTCACGGTCGTCGATGACCTGGGCGTAGATATGCTTCGAAGAGCGAAACACCGACAGACGCGCGCGTCCGTTTGCCACCCGCTTCAGCGAGTGACGGACCCGGCGCGTACGCCGCCCAAAACTATTGTTCAATGCGCTCATCTTCGTATCCCGCTACTTCTTCTTACCTTCTTTGCGGAAGATGAATTCGTCCGCATACCGCACACCCTTGCCCTTATAAGGCTCCGGCGGCCTGAAACTTCTGATCTCCGCAGCAGCCTGGCCAACCTTCTGCTTGTCGATGCCAGACACCACAATCTCCGTGGGCTTCGGGCATTTCACCTGAATGCCATCAGGAATGGCAAAGGCAACGTCGTGGCTGAACCCAAGCTGGAGCTGCAAGCTGGAGCCCTTCACCGCGGCGCGATAGCCGACACCGGTGATATCCAGCTTCTTCTCAAAGCCTTCCGTTACGCCCGTGACGAGATTCGCAATGAGCGTGCGCGACATGCCCCACATGGCCCGCGCCTCTCTCGAATCCTCGCGCATGGCGACCTCGATACTATCCTTGCCGACCTTGGCCAGGATCGCACCCACGAGCACATGCTTGAGCTCCCCTTTGGGGCCTTTCACCTTGACCTCTTGGCCATCAACCGCGGCGGTAACACCGCCGGGAATTGCCACTGGCTTTTTGCCGATGCGCGACATGAATCAACCTTCGCTTCAATAGGCTCCGCTAGAACACGTTGCAGAGAATTTCGCCACCGACATTCTCATTACGTGCGCGGGAATCTGACATGACGCCCTTCGGCGTCGAGAGTATGGCTACGCCGAGGCCGTTCGCGACCGTCGGCAGGTTCTTCACCGAGGAGTACACACGGCGCCCAGGCGTCGACACCCGTTTGATGTCCTTGATGACCGGTTCGCCGTCGAAATATTTCAGCTCGATTTCGAACTCGGACTTGCCGCCTGTGAAGTCGACACGTGCGTAGCCGCGGATATAGCCCTCGTCCGCCAGCACGTCGAGAACGTGCTCACGCAGACTTGAGGCCGGTGTTGTTACCTTGGCTTTATGCCGCATCTGCGCATTGCGGATGCGAGTAAGCATATCGCCTAGAGGATCGTTGATGTTCATCGACTGCCCCTACCAGCTCGACTTGACCATGCCGGGAATCATCCCGTTGCTTGCAAGATCGCGCAAGGCAATGCGCGACATGCGAAGCTTGCGATAGTAACCACGCGGACGCCCGCTGAGTTCGCAACGATTGCGAATCCGCGTCGGCGAAGAGTTGCGCGGCAGCTCGGCCAATTTCAGCCTCGCCGCAAAACGCTCCTCAGCCGGCAGCATGCGGTCGCAAGCGATCTCTTTCAGCCGCGTCCGCTGATGCTCGTATTTCTTAGCGAGCCGCTGCCGCTTCTTGTTCCGCTCAATCATGCTCGTCTTAGCCATTCAGTCCTCCTGTCGCAGCTCAGGCCGCATTCGCCTTAGCTACGGAACGGAAAGTTCAAACCCTTCAGCAAGGCACGCGCTTCATCATCATTGCTAGCCGTCGTGCAAATGATGATGTCCATGCCCAGCACGTCCTCGACCTTGTCGTAATCGATCTCGGGGAAGACGATGTGCTCCTTCAACCCCATCGAGTAATTACCGCGTCCGTCAAAGCTCTTCGCGTTCAGCCCACGGAAGTCCCGAACGCGCGGCAGTGCGATATTCACCAGCCGGTCCAAGAACTCCCACATCCGGTCCTTGCGCAGCGTGACCTTGGCGCCAACGGGCATCCCCTCACGCAGCTTGAACGTCGCGATGGACTTGCGCGCCTTGGTGATGACCGGTTTTTGACCCGCGATCAGCGCCAGATCGGCCGCTGCCGCCGTGACCTTCTTGGAATCGGCGACAGCCTCGCCGATACCCATATTGAGCACGACCTTGTCGAGCTGCGGCACCTGCATGACGTTCGCATAGCCGAACTCTTTCGTGAGCTCGCCCTTGACCACGTCGAGATACTGCGTCTTGAGCCGCGGTGTGTAAGCCTGCTCAGGCATCGATGACCTCACCCGAACGCCTGGCAAACCGAACCTTGCGTCCGTCCTTTAAAAACTTGTAGCCGACGCGCGTGGGCTTCCCGTCCTTGGGATCCTCAAGCGCGATATTGGAAATATTCACCGGAGCTTCCTTGGTGATGATGCCGCCTTCTTGCGTCGTCGTCTGACGCTGATGACGGCGCGCCATGGCAACACCCTGGACGATGACGCGGTTCTCCGAAGGCATCACCTTCAGCACTTCGCCATGCTTACCCTTGTCCTTGCCAGTGAGCACCACGACGTGGTCGCCCTTCTTGATCTTCACCTTCGGCATTAGAGAACCTCCGGTGCGAGCGACACGATCTTCATGTGCTTCTTAGCTCTGAGTTCGCGGGTCACCGGGCCAAAAATACGCGTGCCGATCGGCTCGCCTTGAGGATTGACCAGGACCGCGGCGTTGCGATCAAAACGAATAAGCGAGCCATCCGGACGGCGCACACCCGAAGCGGTGCGCACGATCACGGCTTTCAGCACTTGGCCCTTCTTGACGCGGCCGCGCGGGATCGCCTCCTTGACGCTGACCACGACGGTATCGCCGATCGAAGCATATTTCCGCTTCGAACCGCCGAGCACCTTGATGCACTGCACGCGCTTCGCACCAGAGTTGTCGGCAACATCGAGATTGGTCTGCATCTGAATCATGGCATTCGCCCTTGCTCAGGCCCGGCTTCGGGCCCGTACATCAATTTCCTAAACTGCTGCCTGCTCGCGCGGCAGCACCACCCAACGCTTTTGCCGTGAGATCGGCGCACATTCTTCGATCCAGACCTTCTCACCCACCTTGAACTCGTTGTTCTCGTCATGGGCGTGATAGTTCTTGGTCCGGCGCACCACCTTCTTGAACAAAGGATGCGTGAAGCGGCGCTCGACCTTGACCACGATGGTCTTGTCGTTTTTGTCGCTGACCACGACCCCTGGCAATACTCGTTTCGGCATCGTATCTGACCCTTATGCCTTCGCTGCCGCGCTCTTCGTCTGCGCGACCGTCTTAATACGCGCGATATCGCGCCTGATCTGTCTCACCCGCGCCGTGTTCTCAAGCTGCCCGGAGGCCGCCTGGAAGCGCAGGTTGAACTGCTCTTTCTTCAGTTTGACCAGCTCGTCGGCGAGCTGATCAACCGTCAAATCATGTGCCTGACTTCCCTTCATCGCCTAGCCCTCGATGCGCGCCACAATGCGCGTCTTGATCGGCAACTTGGCGGCAGCAAGCCGTAGCGCCTCGCGGGCGACCGGCTCGCCCACACCGTCGACTTCAAACATGATGCGACCAGGCTTGACCCTGGCGACCCAAAACTCGGGCGTACCCTTACCCTTACCCATGCGCACTTCGGTCGGCTTCTTCGACACCGGCACATCGGGAAACAGCCTGATCCAAACCCGGCCGGCACGCTTCATCTGGCGGGTCATGGCACGCCGCGCGGCTTCGATCTGCCGCGCCGTGATGCGGGCAGGCTCCTGCGCCTTCAGCCCAAACGTGCCGAAATTGAGCACGGACGCGCCCTTGGTGACACCCTTGATGCGCCCCTTATGGGCCTTGCGGAACTTTGTGCGTTTCGGTTGCAGCATAACTTTAAACCTTAGCCTCGTCCCTTAGCGTTGCGACGCGGAATCACGGCGACCGCCTGAACGTCCGCGTTCTTGCGCTTCAGCCGCCCGGTTCTCCTGAGCCATGGGATCGTGCTCCATGATCTCGCCCTTGAAGATCCAAACCTTCACGCCGATGATTCCGTAAGCCGTGCGCGCGAGCGCCGTGCCGTAATCGATATTTGCGCGCAGCGTATGCAGCGGCACGCGACCTTCGCGGTACCACTCCATGCGTGCGATTTCCGAGCCACCGAGCCGGCCACCGCTATTAATGCGGATACCAAGCGCGCCCATGCGCATCGCCGACTGAACGGCGCGCTTCATGGCGCGGCGGAACGCAATCCGGCGCTCCAACTGCTGGGCGATACCTTCGGCCACCAGCTTGGCGTCAACTTCGGGCTTGCGCACCTCGACGATATTCAAATGCACATCGGAGTCCGTGATGGCGGCAAGCTCGCCACGGAGCTTCTCGATGTCAGCGCCCTTCTTGCCGATGAGAATGCCCGGACGCGCGGTGTACACCGACACCCGGCACTTCTTATGTGGACGCTCGATAACAACCTTGGAGATGCCAGCCTGCTTGCGCGAAGTCATAATATGCTCACGCATCTTCAAATCTTCATGCAGAAGCGTCGCATACTCGCCGCCCGAGGCGAACCAACGCGAATCCCAAGTGCGGTTGACACCGAGCCTAAACCCGATCGGATTGACCTTATGCCCCATCAGGCGGACTCCTCGACTTGGCGCACGATTACCGTCATCTGCGCGAATGGCTTCTCGATGCGAGCGCCCCGGCCACGTGCCCGTGCACGAAGACGCTTCAACACCAAATTCTTGCCCACATAGGCCTCCGCCACGACGAGGGCGTCGACATCCAGGCCATGATTATTCTCGGCGTTGGCGATAGCCGACTGCAAAATCTTCTTCACATCCTTGGCGATGCGCTTACGCGAAAACGTAAGATCGGCGAGCGCGCGATCGACCTTCTTGCCACGGATCAGCTGGGCGAGAAGATTGAGCTTCTGCGGGCTCACGCGAATGAGCCGAACCATGGCCATCGCTTCGTTGTCTTTGAGCGTGCGCTCGCGTTCCTGCTTACCCATTACTTCGTCCTCTTGGCCTTACGGTCGGCGATATGGCCGTGGAACGTACGCGTCGGCGAAAACTCCCCGAACTTGTGCCCCACCATGTCCTCGGTCACGAGCACGGGAACGTGCTTCTGGCCGTTATGGACGCCGAAGGTCAGCCCCACGAACTGCGGCAGGATAGTCGAGCGGCGCGACCACATCTTGATGATGGCGTTGGACCCGCTGACGCGTGCCTTCTCCGCCTTCTTCAAGATATAGCCGTCGACGAACGGCCCTTTCCAGATCGAGCGTGACACGTGCGTTATCCCTTCTTCTTCTGATGGCGGCTGCGCAGAATGAACTTGTTCGATACCTTGTTGCTGCGCGTGCGCTTGCCCTTGGTCGACTTGCCCCACGGCGTAACCGGATGCCGGCCACCAGAGGTACGACCTTCACCACCACCGTGCGGATGGTCGACCGGGTTCATGGCAACACCACGAACCACAGGCTTGCGCCCCTTCCACCGCATGCGTCCGGCCTTGCCGAACGACACATTGGAATTGTCCGGGTTGGAAACCGCGCCGACCGTCGCCATGCATTCCGCCGACACCATGCGCGTCTCGCCCGAATTCAATCTCAGGATCGCATAGCCACCATCGCGGCCCACGAGCTGAACATAAGTCCCTGCCGCGCGCGCAATCTGCCCGCCCTTGCCCGGCTTCATCTCCACATTGTGGACGATGGTACCGATCGGCATGGAAGCCAGCGGCATCGCGTTGCCCGGCTTCACGTCCGCCGTCTCGTCGGCAATCACCGTGTCGCCCGGCGCCAAACGCTGCGGCGCCAAAATGTAGGACAGCTCGCCGTCCTCATATTTGATCAGGGCGATGAACGCCGTGCGGTTCGGATCATATTCGAGCCGCTCGACAATCGCCGGCATGCCGCGCTTGCGGCGCTTGAAGTCCACCAAGCGATAGGAGCGCTTGTGCCCTCCACCGCGGTGCCACATCGAAATGCGGCCCTGGTTATTGCGGCCGCCGGACTTGGAGAGTCCTACGGTGAGCGCCTTAACCGGCTTGCCCTTCCACAGATGACTGCGGTCGACGAGCACAAGCTGTCGCTGGCTCGGCGTAGTGGGGTTATATTTCTTAAGCGCCATCTCGTCAGATCCTTGTCGTCACGTCGATCTTGTCGCCTTCGGCGAGCTTGACGATCGCCTTCTTCACATCATTCTGGCGCCCCTTGATCCCACGGAAGCGCTTCGTCTTGCCCTTACGGGTCAGCGTGTTCACGGCAAGAACCTTGACGTTGAACAGCTTCTCGATCGCATCCTTGATCTGAGGCTTGGTCGCGTCGAGGCGCACCTTGAAAATCACCTGGTTCACCTCGGACACCGCACTCGATTTCTCGGTGATGACCGGCGCCAGGATCACGTCATATGCAGAAAGCGGGATCATTTGAACCGTGCCTCCAGCGCCTCAAGCGCCGCCTTGGTCAGCACGAGCTTCTCGTGCCGCAGAATGTCGTACACATTGATGCCCTGCACCGGCAGCACATCGACGCGAGGAATATTGCGCGCCGCGCGAGCGAAGCTGTCTTCAACCGTCGCACCATCGATAATCAGCGCCGAATTGAAACCGAGCTTCTCAAAACGCGATCTCAGCGCCTTGGTCTTCCCGTCCTTCAACTCGCAGGTATCGATCACGACCAGCTCGTCGGTCTTGACCTTGGACGACAGCGCATGTTTCAGCGCCAACGCCCGCACCTTCTTCGGAAGATCATGGGCAAAACTGCGCGGCTTCGGACCGAACGCCTTGCCACCGCCCCGGAAGATCGGCGCCTTCTTACTGCCATGACGCGCCCGGCCAGTACCCTTTTGGCGGTACATCTTGGCCGTCGTCGCGTTGACTTGCGAGCGATCCTGAGAAGCCGATGTGCCCGCGCGCCGCTTGGCGAGCTGATAGCGCACCATGCGATGCAGGAGGTCAGCGCGCGGATCGAGGCCGAACACCTCATCCGATAGCTCCACCGTGCCCGCCTTCTTGGCGTCGAGCGTTGTTACGTCCGCCTTCATTACTTTTTATCCCCGCCCTCTGCCGGCTCCGCCGCTGGCGTCTCGGCCGCCTCGGGCTCAGCCTGCTTTGCTGGCTTCGTCTCTTCGGCTGCACTCCGGAATGCGCCAGGCTTCGGCGCCGTATCCGGCAATGCCCGCTTAACTGCATCGCGCAACAGCACCCAGCCGCCCTTGGCGCCCGGCACCGCACCGCGGATCATGATCAGTCCACGCTCGACGTCCGTCTTCACCACCCGCAAATTCTGCGTGGTGACGCTGACGGCACCCATATGGCCGGCCATCTTCTTGCCCTTGAACACCTTGCCTGGGTCCTGGCTATTGCCAGTCGAGCCCAAGCTACGATGGCTGACGGACACGCCATGCGTGGCCCCCAGGCCGGCAAAACCGTGACGCTTCATGCCACCGGCAAAACCCTTGCCGATCGACGTTCCGGACACATCGACAAACTGTCCTTCGACGAAATGGTCGGCGGTGAACTCCACGCCCACATCGACCATGTTGTCCGGGCTTACGCGGAACTCAGCGACCTTCCGCTTCGGCTCCACATTGGCCACGGCGAAACTGCCACGCTCCGAGCGCGTCAGACGCTTGACCTTTGCCCGGCCAACACCGAGCTGAAGCGCCGTATACCCATTCTTCTCTGCGGTGCGCTGGCCGACGACCTGACAATTTTCCAGACGCAACACCGTGACGGGGATGTGCTCCCCAGCATCGGTGAAGATCCTGGTCATGCCGACCTTTTGCGCGATAACACCTGATCGCATCGAACTTGTTCCTTGCCTCGTCCCGCGCGGCGCTAGAGTTTAATCTCGACGTCTACGCCGGCAGCGAGATCGAGCTTCATTAGTGCATCGACCGTCTGCGGCGTGGGATCGACGATGTCGAGCAACCGCTTATGTGTGCGAATCTCAAACTGCTCACGGCTCTTCTTGTCGATATGCGGACCGCGGTTCACGGTGAACTTCTCGATGCGCGTCGGCAGCGGAATAGGCCCGCGCACTTCGGCACCTGTCCGTTTCGCCGTATTGACGATTTCCTTCGTCGACGCATCAAGGATGCGATGGTCGAAGGCCTTCAGCCTGATCCGGATATTTTGGCTCTGCATTTCGACAGCCTCAAATAAAGGAGCGCGCCGCTTACCGCAGCGCGCCCTTGGGTCTCTTATCTACTCGATGATCGACGCCACCACGCCGGCGCCGACTGTGCGGCCACCTTCGCGAATAGCGAAACGGAGTTTCTCTTCCATGGCGATCGGCACAATGAGTGTCACTTCCATGGCGATGTTATCGCCCGGCATCACCATCTCAGTGCCTTCCGGCAGATCCACAATGCCCGTCACGTCGGTGGTGCGGAAGTAGAACTGCGGACGGTAGTTGCCAAAGAACGGCGTATGACGGCCACCCTCTTCCTTGGTGAGGATGTAGGCCTCGGCCTTGAACTTGGTGTGCGGCGTGATCGAGCCGGGCTTGGCCAGAACCTGGCCGCGCTCGACGCCTTCACGGTCGATACCACGGAGAAGGCAACCGACATTGTCGCCCGCCTCACCGCGATCGAGCAGCTTGCGGAACATCTCAACGCCAGTGACGGTGGTCTTAGTCGTCGGCTTGATGCCGATGATCTCGACTTCCTCACCAACATTGACCACTCCACGCTCGATACGGCCGGTGACCACGGTGCCACGACCTGAAATCGAGAACACGTCCTCGATCGGCATCAGGAACGGCTGGTCCATCGGACGATCCGGCTGCGGGATGTAAGCATCCACGGCATCCATGAGCTCCATGATCGCCTTCGAGCCTTCCTCTTTGCCCTCAAGCGCCTGCAGCGCCGAGCCTCTGACGACCGGAATATCGTCGCCCGGGAAATCATACTTGGAGAGGAGCTCGCGCACCTCAAGCTCGACGAGATCCAGCAGCTCCGGATCGTCGACCTGGTCGGTCTTGTTCATGAAGACCACAAGCGCCGGCACGCCAACCTGACGGGCGAGCAGGATATGCTCGCGGGTCTGCGGCATGGGGCCGTCCGCGGCGGAAACCACGAGAATGCCGCCATCCATCTGGGCCGCGCCCGTGATCATGTTCTTCACATAGTCAGCATGACCGGGACAGTCGACGTGGGCGTAATGCCGCTTCTCGGTCTCATACTCCACGTGCGCCGTGGAAATCGTGATACCGCGCGCCTTCTCTTCCGGCGCCTTGTCGATTTCGTCGTAAGCAGTGAACTCGGCGCCACCCCTTTCGGCTAGCACCTTGGTGATCGCTGCAGTCAGCGTCGTCTTACCGTGATCGACGTGACCAATGGTCCCGACGTTGCAATGCGGCTTGGTCCGCTCGAATTTTGCCTTAGCCATGTTGGCTCTCCATTCTTCTCACCAAAAGCTAACTCTTGAACGCCTGATCGATCAGGCGAACTTTGCCTGTACTTCTTCCGCAACCGCTTGCGGCACTTGCGAGTAATGATCGAACTCCATCGTGAACTGGGCACGGCCCTGGCTCATCGAACGAAGCGTATTCACGTAACCGAACATATTGGCCAGAGGCACCATGGCGCTGATCACCACGGCATTGCCGCGGGTCTCTTGGCCCCGCACCTGACCACGACGGCTCGTCAGATCGCCGATGATGCCACCGACATAATCTTCCGGCGTCACCGCCTCAACCTTCATCATCGGCTCGAGCAATTTCGGCCCGGCCTTCATAGCACCTTCGCGGAACGCCGCGCGGGACGCGATCTCGAACGCCATGACGCTCGAGTCAACATCATGCGAAGCGCCGTCCGTCAAAGTCACCTTCACGTCGAGGATCGGGAAGCCGGCCAAAATGCCTGCGTCGATGACGCTCTGCACGCCCTTCTGCACACCCGGGATAAATTCCTTGGGGATATTGCCGCCCACAACCTTGTTGATGAACTCATAGCCTGCACCCTGCTCGTTCGGCTCGATCGTGAGCTTCACGCGGGCGAACTGGCCCGAGCCGCCGGTCTGCTTCTTGTGGGTGTAATCCACCTTCGCTTCTTTCGACACGGTCTCGCGATAAGCCACTTGCGGCGCGCCAACATTGGCTTCGACACCGAACTCGCGGCGCATGCGATCAACGATGATGTCGAGATGCAGCTCGCCCATGCCCCTAATGATGGTCTGGCCCGACTCGTGGTCGACGTTGACGCGGAACGAGGGATCTTCCTGAGCGAGACGGTTCAGCGCGACGCCGAGCTTCTCCTGGTCGCTCTTGGTCTTAGGCTCAACAGCAACCTCGATCACCGGATTCGGGAACTCCATACGCTCCAGAATCACCTGATTGTTCACGTCGGAGAGCGTATCGCCGGTGGTCACATCCTTGAGGCCGGCAATGGCAACGATGTCGCCGGCGTAAGCCTCCTTGATGTCTTCGCGGTGATTGGCATGCATGAGCAACATGCGGCCAATGCGCTCTTTCTTGTTCTTCACGGTATTGATCAGCGTCTGGCCAGACTCGACCTTGCCCGAATAGATACGGCAGAAGGTGAGCGAGCCGACGAAAGGATCGTTCATGATCTTGAAGGCGAGCATGGCGAGCGGCTCGTCATCGGACGGCAGCCGGATCACTTCTTCCTCGGTCTTCACGTCAATGGCTTTGATGGCCGCCACATCGAGCGGCGACGGCAGGTAATCGACGACGGCGTCGAGCAACGGCTGCACGCCCTTGTTCTTGAACGCCGAGCCACACAGCACGGGCAGGAACTTAAGGCTGACGGTTCCCTTGCGGATCAACTCCATGAGCTTCTCGACGGCAATCTCCCTGCCCTCAAGATAATCTTCCATGGCGGCGTCGTCGATCTCGACGGCCTGCTCGACCAGCTTATCGCGATATTCCTTAGCCAGATCGACGAGATCGGCCGGGATATCTTCGTCATGGAACTCCGCGCCCAAGGACTCATCGTTCCAGACGACGGCCTTCATGCGTACGAGGTCGACGATGCCCTTGAATTCCGACTCCGCGCCAATCGGCAGCTGCAGAACCATGGGGTTCGCGCCCAGGCGGTCCTTGATCATCTGGACCGACATAAAGAAGTCAGCGCCGATCTTGTCCATCTTGTTGACGAAGATCATGCGCGGCACGGCATATTTGTCGGCTTGACGCCACACCGTCTCGGTCTGCGGCTCAACACCTTGGTTCGCGTCAAGCAGCGCCACGGCGCCGTCGAGCACACGCAAGGAGCGCTCTACCTCAATGGTGAAATCCACGTGGCCAGGCGTATCGATGATGTTGACGCGCTTGTCGTTCCAGAAAGCGGTAGTCGCGGCCGACGTGATCGTGATGCCGCGCTCTTGCTCCTGCTCCATCCAATCCATGGTGGCAGCGCCGTCGTGGACTTCGCCGATCTTGTGGCTCTTGCCGGTGTAATAAAGGACACGCTCGGTGGTCGTGGTCTTGCCGGCGTCGATATGCGCCATAATACCGATATTGCGGTAGTCCTTGAGGGGGGTAGCTCGCGGCATCGTAGGAATCCTTGAACTCGTTTACCAGCGGTAGTGCGAGAAGGCGCGGTTCGCCTCCGCCATACGGTGGGTGTCTTCACGCTTCTTCACCGCACTGCCGCGATTATTGCAGGCGTCGAGCAATTCGCCCGAAAGCCGCTCGACCATGGTGTTCTCGTTACGCCCGCGCGCCGCGCTGATGATCCAGCGAATGGCAAGCGCCTGACGGCGATCGACCCTGACCTCGACCGGAACCTGATAGGTGGCGCCACCGACGCGCCGGGAGCGAACTTCGAGCGCCGGCATGACGTTCTGCAGGGCCGTGTGGAACATCTCGATCGGATTCTGCTTGGCCTTGCTCTCCATCTCGTCGAGCGCGCCATAGACGATCCGCTCAGCGGCCGACTTCTTGCCCTCTTTCATGACGCTATTCATGAACTTGGTAAGCACCGTATCCCCGAACTTAGGATCGGGAATAATCTCGCGCTTCTCAGCTTTGTGCCGCCTCGACATAATCGTCTAATCCGTTTTCTTAAATCGCTAAACCGACCCAACTATTTGGGCCGTTTGGCTCCATATTTCGAACGCCGCTGCCGACGGGCGCTGACGCCTTGAGTGTCGAGCACGCCGCGGATGATGTGGTAGCGCACGCCAGGAAGGTCCTTGACGCGTCCGCCTCTGATCATCACCACCGAATGCTCTTGCAGGTTATGACCCTCACCAGGGATGTAGCTCGTCACTTCGAGCTGATTGGTGAGGCGCACCCGAGCCACTTTACGAAGCGCCGAGTTCGGCTTCTTCGGGGTCGTGGTGTAAACGCGCGTACAGACTCCCCGCTTCTGCGGGCAGGCCTGCATGGCCGGAACTTTATTCCGCTTCACCGGCTTACGGCGCGGTTTGCGGATCAATTGCTGAATTGTCGGCATGGCGGCCCTTAACGTCCAATCATTCTTGCTGGGCAAAAGCCCACATCACTAGAAGCCGAAGTGCGGAGCGACCCCGCGTCCTTCAGCGCCTCATACAGAGGATCTTGGAGGGTAACTCCCCCAAGATCTTGACCCCGATTTGATCCCGGTTAGTCCGGCAGCGTCTAACCCGAGCCCGAAGGCCGTAAAAGCAGTTGGGTTACCGCCTGCCACGAATGTGGGCGTTTTATCAGCCTGATTTCAACATCGTCAAGGGCTGAAATGCCCGAATTCAGGGGTCAGGCGCCAAATTCAGTCCTTCTGGCGGCTTGCCCCCTGTTGTCACCCGAAAGTTTAAGCCTCAGCGCCCCTCCTGAGCCGACTCACCGTCCTCGGTGGATCCGCCCTCCTCGGCCTCTTTAGCCGCCTCCGCCTCCGCCTTCTCGGCTTCCGCAAGATCGAGAGCCTCCTGTGCGGCACGCTGCCGCTCCTCGAGGATCAAATCGTCGCGGTGAGAGGCGATTCGGTTCAGCCTGGTGAGCAGCGCGCCCGTTCCAGCCGGGATGAGCCGGCCGACGATGACATTCTCCTTCAGCCCCTCCAGAGCATCCGACTTGCCGTTCACGGCGGCGTCGGTGAGCACCCTGGTGGTCTCCTGGAACGAGGCCGCCGAGATGAAGGACTTGGTCTGGAGGCTCGCCTTGGTGATGCCGAGCAGCACCGGCTGACCTTCCGCCTTCTTCCCGCCTTTGGCCTCCACAGCCGTATTGGCGTCGTCGAAGTCGAGACGGTCCACCTGCTCGCCCTTGAGGAAGTGGGTATCGCCTGCGTCGCTGACTTCCGTCTTCTGCAACATCTGCCGGACGATGACCTCGATATGCTTGTCGTTGATGGTCACGCCCTGGAGGCGGTAGACCTCCTGGATCTCATTGACGAGATAGTTGGCAAGCTCCTCGACGCCCTTAATGGCCAGAATGTCGTGCGGCGCCGGGTGACCGTCGAGCAGATACTCGCCCTTCTCGATGGGGTCACCTTCCTGCACCGTAAGATGCCGTCCCTTGGGGATCAGAAACTCAACCGGCTCCATGGTCTCGTCATCCGGCGTGATGATGATGCGCCGCTTATTCTTGTAGTCGCGGCCCAACGACACCGTGCCCGAAATCTCGGCGATGATGGCATGGTCCTTGGGACGCCGTGCTTCGAACAGCTCGGCGACGCGTGGCAGACCACCGGTGATGTCACGGGTCTTGGCGCTCTCCTTGGGGATACGCGCCAGCACGTCGCCACCCTTCACCTCACTGCCCGGCTCGACCGAAAGCACCGCGTCGACAGGAAGCAGGTAACGCGCTTCCGTGCCTCGGGCGAGCTTACCGATCTCACCATTCTTGTCCTTGATCACCATCGCCGGCCTGAGATCGGCGCCGCGCGGAGAAGCGCGCCAGTCGATAATCACGCTGTTGGTGATGCCCGTGGACTCGTCGCGCTGTTCGCTGACCGACATGCCCTCGACCAGATCCTCGAATTCGATGATGCCCGAGATCTCGGTGAGCACGGAGCGGGTGTAAGGATCCCACTCGGCGAGACGATCGCCGCGCTTGACCTTATCGCCATCGTCAACCCGGAGATGCGTTCCATAAGCCAGGCGATGCGCGGCGAGCTCCGTGCCCTCGTCATCGACAATCAAAATGGACGTGTTCCGGCCCATGACCATGTGACGGCCCTGGGAATCCTCAACGACGTTGCGCTGCTTGATCTTCACCGTGCCTTCGAAGTTCGACTCCAGCGACGACTGATCGACGACCTTGGAACTCGCCACGCCACCCAAATGGAAGGTACGCATCGTCAGCTGCGTGCCAGGCTCGCCGATCGACTGAGCCGCGATGACACCCACCGCCTCGCCCATGTTGACGGGCGTACCGCGGGCGAGATCGCGCCCGTAGCACTTGCCGCAAATGCCGGCACGGGTTTCGCAAGTCAGCGCCGAGCGGATGCGAATCTCTTGAATGCCCGCGTTCTCGATCTTCTCGACATGCTCCTCTTCCATCAGCTCGCCGGCCTTGACGATGACCTTGCCGGTTGCCGGGTCTTTCACCGGGCCGGCGGCGGTACGGCCAAGCACGCGCTGACCGAGCGACACGGTCACCTCGCCCGAATCGAGGAGCGCACGGGTGGTAATGCCGCCATCGGTGCCGCAATCCACTTCGGTGACGATGCAATCCTGCGCCACGTCAACCAAACGCCGCGTGAGATAGCCGGAGTTCGCCGTCTTCAACGCCGTATCGGCCAGCCCCTTACGGGCGCCATGGGTGGAGTTGAAGTATTCCATCACCGACAACCCCTCCTTGAAGTTGGAGATGATCGGCGTCTCGATGATCTCGCCCGACGGCTTGGTCATCAATCCGCGCATGCCGGCTAGCTGCTTCATCTGGGCGGGCGAACCACGCGCACCCGAATGAGACATCATGTAGATGGAGTTGATGGGCTTCACGCGCCCAGTCTTCTTGTCCACCTGGACCGCCGAGATGCCCTTCATCATTTCCTTAGCGACCAACTCGGTGCACTCGGTCCACGTATCGACGACCTTGTTGTACTTCTCACCACGCGTGATGAGGCCGTCATTATATTGCTGCTCGTACTCGCGCACGAGTTCGGACGTCTTGTGAATGATTTCGTCCTTGGTCTCCGGGATCACCATGTCGTCCTTGCCGAACGAGATGCCGGCGCGACAAGCATAAGCAAATCCGAGGCCCATGATCTTGTCGCAGAAGATGACCGTCTCCTTCTGACCGCAGTGGCGATAGACCTCATCGATCGTGTTGGAGATGTCCTTCTTGGTGAGGAGCTGGTTGACTAGATCGAAGCTCACCTCGGGGCGCTTCGGCAACAGTTCGCCGAGCAGCATGCGGCCTGGCGTCGTGTCGTAGATAGCCGACACGTCGTTGCCCTTCTCGTCCTTGGTGATGAACCGACCCTTGATCTTGGTGTGCAAGGTCACGGCCTTGGAATCGAGCGCGTGATGGATCTCGGCCACGTTTCCGAAAGCCATGCCCTCACCCGGCTCGCCATCCATGACCAGCGACAGGTAATAGAGACCGAGCACGATATCCTGCGACGGCACGATAATCGGCAAACCGTTGGCCGGATGCAGGATGTTGTTGGTGGACATCATCAACACACGCGCCTCGAGCTGCGCTTCCAGCGACAGCGGCACATGGACCGCCATCTGGTCGCCGTCGAAATCGGCGTTGAACGCCGCGCAGACGAGTGGATGCAGCTGGATGGCCTTGCCCTCGATCAGCACGGGCTCGAATGCCTGAATGCCGAGGCGATGGAGCGTCGGCGCGCGGTTGAGCAAAATCGGATGCTCGCGGATCACCTCATCGAGGATATCCCAAACCTCCGGCTTCTCTTTCTCGACCAACTTCTTCGCCTGCTTCACGGTGGCGGCGTAACCCTTGGCGTCGAGCCGCGAATAGATGAACGGCTTGAACAATTCGAGCGCCATCTTCTTCGGCAGACCGCACTGATGCAGCTTGAGTTCGGGACCAACCACGATCACCGAGCGGCCTGAATAGTCGACGCGCTTGCCGAGCAGATTCTGACGGAACCGGCCCTGCTTGCCCTTGAGCATGTCGGCGAGCGACTTCAGCGGGCGCTTGTTGGCGCCGGTGATGACGCGGCCGCGCCGTCCATTGTCGAACAGCGCATCGACCGACTCCTGAAGCATGCGCTTCTCGTTACGGATGATGATGTCAGGCGCCCGCAGCTCCATCAGCCGCTTCAGCCGGTTGTTCCGGTTGATGACGCGGCGATAGAGGTCATTAAGGTCGGACGTCGCGAAGCGGCCACCATCGAGCGGCACCAAAGGCCGAAGCTCCGGCGGAAGCACCGGAACCACGGTGAGGATCATCCATTCCGGGCGGTTGCCCGACACAATGAAGGCCTCGACAACCTTTAGACGCTTGGCGAGCTTCTTCGGCTTGAGTTCCGTGGTGGCCTCGGCGATTTCCACGCGGAGGTCGGCGGCGATCTTCTCAAGATCGAGACCCTTCAACAGCTCGCGAATGGCCTCCGCGCCGATCGAAGCGGTGAACGAGTCCTCGCCGAAATCTTCCTGCGCCTGCGCAAACTCTTCTTCCGAGAGGAGCTGCAACGGCTTCAGCGAAGTCAGGCCCGGCTCCAGCACGATGTAGTGCTCGAAATAGAGCACGCGCTCGAGATCCTTCAGCGTCATGTCGAGCAGAAGGCCGATGCGGGACGGCAGAGACTTCAAGAACCAGATATGCGCGACCGGAGCGGCGAGCTCCACATGGCCCATGCGCTCGCGCCGGACCTTGGCCAGCGTCACCTCGACGCCGCACTTCTCGCAGATGACGCCCTTGTACTTCATGCGCTTGTACTTGCCGCACAAGCACTCATAGTCCTTCACCGGACCGAAGATCCGCGCGCAGAACAGGCCGTCACGTTCCGGCTTGAAGGTCCGGTAGTTGATCGTCTCCGGCTTCTTGATCTCGCCAAACGACCACGACAGAATCTTCTCCGGACTGGCGATGCCAATACGGATCTGATCGAAGTTCTGCTGCTGGGTCTGAGGACTAAAGAGGTTGGCGATATCTTGGTTCATTCTCTTCTCTCCCACCGGGCGGCTCTACCGCCCTTCGGTTAGTCGAATCAGGTGCTAGCTTAAGCCTAGGCGGTCAGGCTCACTCCGCCGCGGGTCCAGGCAGGCGGACCCGATCCGACTGCTGTTCCTCAGGCTTCGGCTGCGTCAACTCGACATTCAATCCCAACGCGCGCATTTCCTTGACGAGGACGTTGAACGACTCGGGGATACCCGCCTCGAACGTGTCGTCGCCTCGAACAATCGCTTCGTAGACCTTGGTACGGCCGGCAACGTCGTCGGACTTGACGGTCAGCATCTCCTGGAGCGTGTAGGCCGCGCCGTAAGCTTCGAGCGCCCACACTTCCATCTCGCCAAAGCGCTGGCCGCCGAACTGCGCCTTACCACCGAGCGGTTGTTGGGTGACCAGGCTGTAGGGACCAATCGAACGAGCATGGATCTTGTCGTCCACGAGATGGTGGAGCTTCAGCATATAGATGTAGCCCACCGTCACCTTGCGCTCGAACTCAACGCCCGAGCGGCCATCGAACAAGGTCACCTGGCCGGACGAGTCGAGATCCGCCGCAATCAGCATGTCCGAGACGTCGCCCTCATGGGCTCCATCGAACACCGGGGTCGCCACCGGCACGCCGGCGGACAACATCTTGCTCACTTCGACGAGCTGATCGTCTCTCAGTGCCGCCACTTCCTTGTCGTCGCCATAGATCGACTTGAGCAGATCCTTCAACGGCTTCGGCTTGTTCGACTCCTGATAGGCGTGCAGCGCATCGTTGATCTTTTTGCCCAGGCCACGACAGGCCCAGCCAAGATGCGTCTCAAGGATCTGGCCCACATTCATGCGGCTCGGCACACCGAGCGGATTGAGCACGATGTCGACCGGCGTTCCGTCCTCAAGATACGGCATGTCCTCGACGGGCACGATCTGACTGATCACGCCCTTATTGCCATGACGGCCGGCCATCTTGTCGCCGGGCTGAACCTTGCGCTTCACCGCGACGAAGACCTTGACCATCTTCATGACGCCAGGCGGCAACTCGTCACCGCGCTGCAGCTTGTCGACCTTGTCGACAAAACGCCCTTCGAGACGGCTCTTGGCCTCTTCGTATTGGCGGCCAATCGCCTCGACCTCGGCCATCGCCTTGTCGTTCTTGAGCGCGATCTCCCACCAGTGGGTACGCACCACCTCGTCGAGAAGCGCCTCGGTAATCTTGGCGTCCTTCTTGAAGGGCTTCGGACCCTTGGCCACGACCTTATGCAACAGCACATCGCGAAGACGGCCGTAGACGTTGCGGTCGAGGATCCCGAGTTCGTCGTCGCGATCCTTGGCGAGGCGCTCGATCTCCTCGCGCTCGATCGCCATCGCGCGTTCGTCCTTCTCCACACCGTGGCGATTGAACACACGCACTTCGACGACCGTGCCAGCCACGCCGGGCGGCAATTTCAGTGACGTATCGCGCACGTCCGACGCCTTCTCGCCGAAGATGGCGCGAAGCAGTTTTTCCTCGGGCGTCATCGGGCTCTCACCCTTGGGCGTGATCTTGCCCACGAGGATGTCGCCGGGGCTCACCTCGGCGCCGATATAGACGATACCCGCCTCGTCGAGATTCTTGAGAACCTCTTCGGAGACATTCGGGATGTCGCGAGTGATCTCCTCCGGCCCAAGCTTGGTGTCGCGGGCCATGACCTCGAATTCCTCGAGATGGATCGAGGTGAAGACGTCATCGCGCACAACGCGCTCGGAGATGAGGATGGAGTCCTCGAAGTTGTATCCCATCCACGGCATGAACGCGACGAGCACGTTACGGCCAAGCGCCAGCTCGCCGAGATCGGTCGACGGGCCGTCGGCGATGATCTCGCCGGCCTGAACATGATCGCCCACACGCACCAGCGGCCGCTGGTTGATGCAGGTGTTCTGGTTCGAGCGCTGGAACTTGCGCAGATTGTAGATGTCGACGCCGGACTTCGACGGATCGGTTTCCTCCGTCGCCCGAACGACGATACGGGTGGCATCCACCTGATCGACGACGCCGGTACGGCGTGCACCGATGGCGGCACCTGAATCGCGCGCCACGACGGCTTCCATGCCGGTGCCGACCAGCGGCGCCTCAGCCGTGATCAACGGCACGGCCTGGCGTTGCATGTTGGAGCCCATGAGCGCGCGGTTGGCGTCATCGTTCTCAAGGAACGGGATGAGCGCCGCCGCGACCGACACGATCTGCTTCGGCGACACGTCAATGAGGTCGACCTTTTCCTTAGGATATTGCTCCACGTCGCCGGCGTGACGGCAAACGATCATGTCGTCCACGAACATGTTGTTCGACGTGAGTGCGGCGTTGGCCTGGGAGATGATGTAGCGCGCCTCTTCCATGGCCGAGAGATAGACGACCTCGTCGGTCACCTTGCACTTCACCACGCGGCGATACGGGCTCTCGATGAAGCCGTATTTGTTCACCCGCGCATAAGTGGCAAGCGAGTTGATGAGACCGATATTCGGACCTTCCGGCGTCTCGATCGGGCAGATCCGGCCGTAATGGGTCGGATGCACGTCGCGCACCTCGAAGCCCGCGCGTTCGCGCGTCAGACCGCCTGGCCCAAGCGCCGAAAGACGACGCTTATGGGTGATCTCCGACAGCGGATTGGTCTGATCCATAAACTGCGATAGCTGCGAGGAGCCGAAGAACTCGCGCACCGCGGCAGCCGCGGGCTTGGCGTTGATCAGATCCTGCGGCATGACCGTGTCGATATCGACCGAGCTCATGCGCTCCTTGATGGCGCGCTCCATGCGCAACAGACCGACGCGATACTGGTTCTCCATGAGCTCGCCCACGGAACGCACCCGGCGATTGCCGAGATGATCGATGTCGTCAATCTCGCCCCTGCCGTCGCGCAAGCCGACCAGCGTCTTGATAACGGCGAGGATGTCCTCTTTGCGCAGCGTGCGCTTGGTGTCGGGCGCATCGAGATCGAGGCGCATGTTCATCTTGACCCGACCCACGGCGGAAAGGTCGTAGCGCTCGGAATCGAAGAAGATGCCGTTGAACAGGTTCAGCGACGCTTCGGGCGTCGGCGGCTCACCCGGGCGCATCACCCGGTAGATGTCGAGCAGCGCCTCCTCGGTGTTCGAGTTCTTGTCGACAGCAAGCGTGTTGCGGATGAAGGCGCCGATATTGACATGGTCGATATCGAGG
>SDBT01004995.1_pt1 | contig 22394 bp, 20 predicted proteins | sample 2277101 | NCBI WGS metagenome assembly SDBT01 (sample SAMN10404973, study PRJNA504765) | marine sediment metagenome | isolation source: marine sediment core GS10_PC15, 103 cmbsf | place: Arctic Ocean: Southern Knipovich Ridge | collected 2010 | reverse complement strand
TCTATTTTTATTTTGTTTACCGCAATATAATATAGAACTTAGGGGGCAATAAATCAATGTTTTTCTTTCTCTTAATTAATTGTTTTTTAAAAACTTAAATCTATACGGATGGACACTAATTAGTTTTTTTGTACAGAAAATAGCCCGAATCCGAATAGTGTGATTAATTATTGCTTCATTGATATAAATCTACCTGATTTATTTATCAAAGGTGATAATGATGAAAATTATTCTACCAATCTATAATCTGATAAAAAATAGTCCCACATGACCATTACATCAAACCGATGCAAAATGCGCACGGCTTAGGCAGTTTGATATACATTGCGCTCTTAAAGTATTACCTATGTTGTCATATAGTGTTTACACAATTCACTCATCACCAAAACAGGGAGTTACGATCGCTGTTTTGATTAACAGTGACCTGCGACTCCCGAAGGAGGATATTATGAAAGTCGCTGCATACATATTCTTTATGGTCATTCTCAATACCAGCCTTTTGGCTCAAGCACCAAGTACGCAGTGGAACAAAAAAATTGGTGGCAATGAATCCGATTGGGGTACTTCCGTTCAGCAAACATCGGATGACGGGTTTATTATAACAGGCGCGTCCCGCTCTTTTGGCGCGGATTTTCAGGATGTCCTGCTGCTTAAAACAGATGCAGATGGCGACACTCTCTGGATGAAGCTATTTGGCGGATCAGGTCGAGAGGAGGGTCTTTCTGTGCAGCAAACGTCAGATAGCGGTTATGTCATTTTCGCAAATACCCCGTCATACGGTGCAGGTTCCTGGGATGCCTGGCTCATAAGAACAGATGTTAACGGTGATACACTATGGACCCGAACGTTTGGAGACAGCGCTATAGACCTCCTCTATGATGGAAAACATACAACGGATGGCGGATTTGTGATCACGGGATATACGGAATCGTTTGGAGCCCGTTCTATCGATGCCTGGCTCATCAAAACCGACGCCAATGGTGATACTTTATGGACAAAGACATTTGGAGGATCAAAAACAGAAAAGGGTTACTCCGTTCAACAAACGTCTGATGGGGGGTATATTGTTGCCGGTTATACGAGTTCCTATGGGGCTGGTTCACCCGACTTTTGGCTGGTTAAAACCGATGCTTCCGGCGATACTTTGTGGACAAAGACCTACGGCGGGAATGACTGGGACATCTGCTATTCCGTTCAACAAACCTCAGATGGCGGATATATAGCGACCGGATCTACAGAATCGTTCGGTGCAGATAACTTTAATGTTTGGCTTGTCAAAACCGATGCAAACGGTGATACCCTGTGGACCAGTATCATTGGCGGCAGCGGAGAGGATCAAGGTCGTTCTGTTCAACAAACACCTGACGATGGATATATTATCGCGGGATTTACGGAATCCTTTGGGAATGGATCTCGTGAGGGCTGGCTCATCAGAACAGATGCGAATGGTGATTCCCTTTGGACAATAGTATTTGGTGAAGAAAATTGGGATCAGTTTCTTTCCGTCATACAGACAGTTGAGGGTAACTATATCGTTACCGGAGCTTTTGAATCCGTAATCGACCCGGGTCAAACCGACTTATGGCTTATCCGAACGGCGCCGGACATTACAGCGGTTTATGAAAATCAACAATCAGCGATAAACGATTTTCAGCTCAGGCAGAATTATCCCAATCCATTCAATCCGAGCACACGAATCAGGTACGAACTAGCAGGCGATAGTCACGTCGAGTTGACCGTACATAATATACTGGGCCAGCGAATCCGGACGTTAGTGAGTGCAAGGCAGTTTAGAGGGCTTCATGAGGTTGTCTGGGATGGCTGCGATGAAATCGGTGTACGCGCTGCCAGCGGGATCTACTTGTATAAGCTGCAGGCCGGCACGTCAATGCTTGTGCAGAAGATGCTTATGCTGAAATGACCGGAAAATCAATTTCTCACTATAAAATTATTTAAAAATTGGGTGAAGGTGGGATGGGCATCGTATACCTGGCCGAAGATACAAAACTCAGAGGCCAGGTGGTTCTGAAATTTTTATCCTCAAAATCAATCTCCACTGAGGAGGAAAAAAGCCACTTTACTCTTCCACCGAATACTCGCTATGATGGCGGCCTTCGTATCTCACCTGATGGTAAACGGTTTACTATCTGCAGGGAACAAGAAGGGTAGAATATCTTGATATATGACATAGCTCGGCGCTCAGGATATCCGCTGACTGATGATAAAGGAGATGAATATTGGGCAGTCTGGACGCCGGATAATAAGTGGGTGATAATTAACTCCAGCCAGGATGGCAAATCGTGGGATCTATTTCGGATGGCTGCTGATGGCAGTGGAAAGGTTGAGAAACTTACAAGGAGTATAAAAATTGGTCAATCACCGTACTCAATTTCACCCGATGGACGATTTTTAGCTTATATGGAATCCATGGGTGCTCAAAACAAAGACATTTGGATACTTCCGCTGAAAGGAGATAGTACGGCGCGATCTTTTCTTAAGACTAAATACAGCGAGTTTCATCCCAGTTTTTCTCCGGACGGAAAGTGGCTCGCTTATACTTCCGACGTGTCAGGTCGAAATGAAGTTTATGTGCGGCCCTATTCTGGTCCAGGAAGAGTTTTTTTAATATCAAATAATAGCGATACGGCACCTGTCTGGCATCCTGACGAGCGGAGGTTATTTTACGGAAGGGAGATATCATGAACAGAATTAAATTAATCTGCCTATATGTTTTGATTTTTATGCTGTTGATTCCTGGTATTCATCAAAATGTACGCGCACAGGTTTCGGCGCAGGACTCTCTTTTTCTTGTTGCCCTATATGACAGCACTGATGGCCCCAATTGGTCGGATAACAATAATTGGCTTACAGAACAGTCGCTTTCCACCTGGTATGGGATTGGAGTAATCAATGGCCGGGTCGCTACCATAGAACTGGGTAATAATAATTTGAATGGTACTATTCCACCTTCCATTGAAGATCTTGACAGCCTGAACTATTTAAGTTTTTACAGCAATCAGCTGGTCGATTCAATTCCTTCTGAAATTGGAACCCTGACGCATTTAATAACGTTAGACCTGAGCCTCAATCAACTGACCGGCCCAATTCCACCGGAACTCGGTAATCTAACCAATTTGATCAATCTAAATCTTCGTTTTAACAAGCTCACAGGATCAATTCCCATGGAAATGGGCAACCTGACCAATTTGAGCAGCTTATATCTTTCCGGGAATTCTCTGTCTGGTTCGATTCCGTCTGCCATCGGTGATCTAACGAGTTTGACCGCTTTGAATCTTGGCACCAATATGCTTAGCGGTTCTATTCCACCAGAAATAGGGGATCTTACGAATTTAGTATATCTAGATCTTGGTATTAATGATCTTTCCGGTTCTATTCCAATCGCTATCACAAATCTAACTCATTTAACCGGTTTGGTCCTTCGTTTTAATAAACTAACCGGCTCCATCCCGCCAGAAATTAGCAATCTAACGAATTTGATAAATTTAAATCTTTCTTTGAACAGTTTTAGCGGCTCTATTCCCACAGAAATTGGCGACCTGACGGGTTTGGTATATCTTATTCTCAATAACAATCAATTGAGTGGTACCATTCCGGCAGAAATTGACAGTTTGATCCAATTGACAAGTTTGAGACTTGAAGGCAATCAGCTGAGTGGTACTGTTCCACCCCAAATGACTAATTTATTAAACTTAGAGTATCTCTATATCTATGATAACCAATTGGTCGACTTACCGGCCCTTGATTCGCTCACGGCGCTGAATGAATTGCGCATACAAAACAACCAATTTACGTTTGAAGACATAGAACCTAATATGGATTTGGCCAGCGAGATTTTTTCCTATTCTCCGCAGGACAGCGTCGGTATCGGATCTGATACAACTCTTAATGTCGGTGATAATCTGAATATCTCGGTTTTAGTCGGTGGAACTGCCAATCAGTATCAGTGGATGAAGAACGGTACAGATATCGCTGGAGCAGCCGCCAGTGTGTATACCATTGAGTCTTTTGATTCTTCAGATGCGGGTTCGTATGTATGCAGGATTAGCAATAATATTGCCACGGAATTAATCCTTTACAGCAAGGCGATCCAGGTCGCCGGAACGAGTACCGTTGGAATACCTGATCATTCAATACATCACCCGGAAGCGTTTGTTTTGTATCAAAATTATCCCAATCCGTTTAATCCGACAACAACGATAAAGTATAATTTGACTAAACCAAATACTATTACTTTAAAAATATTCAATCTTTCTGGTCAAGAAATAGAAACATTGGTAAAGGGCTTTCAATCTGTTGGAGAACATCAAATAAATTGGCAGCCAAAAGGATTATCTAGCGGAATATATTTTTACAGATTAGAGGCAGGTGATCCTTCGGCAGGCTCAGGACAAAGATTTTCTGAAACAAAAAAATTAATATTAACCAAGTAAAACACAAAAACAATTGTAAATAATTGGCAAACAAAAAAATGAAGCCTACAAAACAGCCTTGCAACTATTGAAATTTTGCTGTTTATTTAAAGTTAAGTTCGTTGTGTCAGTTTCTGTGTAAGCGGTTTTACAGCTTATTTTTGGTGTATGTGTTGAATATTCTCTTATGACGAAAACGTCTTAATGAGGTCTCGACTGAGAAACAAATATAGAAAAAATCTCGAGGAGTCATATTGAGCGTAAATTATATAATTAATGGCAATCTAACTGATAAGAACAAAGAATTCTATCAAGATCAAGGTTATCTGGTCGCCAACCAATTGTTAATTCCTTCCGAAATTGAAATCCTTAACCAGGAAACGATAGAAATTTTCAGGGGCAACCGCGGTGATATCGAAGGCATCGTTAAAATGGCTGAAAATGCAAGCGAAGAAGAGGTGTTAAAAAGCTATATCGCCATCCATTTTCCTCATAAAATATCAGATGTTATCTTAAATTATGTCAAACATAAAAAGGTATCCGAGATTCTTAGCGGAATTATCAGTCCTAATGTTAAATGTATGCAAAGCATGCTTTTTGTCAAAGCCCCGCGGAAGCGTGGACAGTCCTGGCATCAGGATGAATTCTACATCCCCACCCGGGACAGATCACTCACCGGGGTGTGGATTGCCATGGATGATGCTACTATCGAAAACGGATGTTTATGGGTAATCCCCGGATCGCACAATGAGGGATATATTCGCAAAAGAGTACGAAATAAAAATGATGAATTTTCAGATAATGATGTCTGTGATCTTTCGCCCTACTCAGAGGAAAATGATGCCATTCCCGTAGAAGTGAAAAAAGGAGATGTGGTTTTCTTCAACGGATATTTGCTGCATAGTTCATTAAGAAATAAAACAAAAAGCCGGTTCCGCCGTGCTCTTGTGAATCACTATATGAGCGCCGAATCGATGTTGTCCTGGGATTGGGATGGCAATATTCCCTTAAAAGAAGATATGCGCGATATTATCATGGTCGCAGGAAAAGATCCCTATGCAGAAAAAGGAGTAGAGGATCTTACCCGCCCAATTCTAAGGGATAAGAGGAAGAGAGTAAAATAATGGCAGGGTGTCTGGGACAGAGGAGAGAAGATGGAAACCTATTTAGGTTTAAAAACCTTATAAAAAATGTGCAGCATTTATTACGACAAATTTTGTTCGAGCACCCTTTCCCGACGCTGTCAGGGACTCAGAGTGACCATATTGGGTCATGCTGAGCCCTTCGACAAACTCAGGATAAACTCTGTCGAAGTAAACTACAACATTTTGCCTTCCTGAAACGTGCTTTTAAAAATTTCATATCTAAATGGAAAATATTTATCCTGATTGGATTAAATATTGTGATTAATTCGTTGAACAAATTTAATCTGTAAAATTACTATAAAACCAACTACACAGGAGGCATCATGATCAAGCATTTTTTCACAGCATTATTAGCAATCGCCGTATTTTTTTCTTTTACAGCCGTTCAGGCACAGGAGCACCCGGAGGAACATCCAAAAGAACATCCAAAGGAACATCCTGAAAAAGGGAAAGAGCTTAACATTGAAGATTTCTCGAAGGCCGTTGAAATTTATGTTGAAAATGAAACCAAGTTAAAAGGTGGATTTTTTCTGGTATATGACAAAGAACAGAAAAAAACACTAACCCTTACTCTGGATAAAGTCCATAAAGAACGTTTGTCAAAATTAAAGGGAAATGAATATTTTGTCTGTGCGGATTTTAAGGGTACTGATAAGCATACTTATGATCTGGATATTTTTATGGAACAAACAGAACATGGCTTAGTGGCTACTCAGATTATGGTGCATAAAGTGGATGGCAAAGCCCGTTATGGCTGGGTAAAGGATGGTGATCTCTGGAAACCGAAATATTAAAACGCGTATAGAAGAAAAGAGTCCATGAATTATATCTAACTTTACTAATTCATAGCGCAACACGAGGCTGCTCCGAAGGAGTCCTTCGGACAAACAAAAAAAACTTGTCCACGGATTACACGGATTTTCACGAATTAAAAAAGATATTATAAAAATTTATTTCTCTGCGCCTGCGCCGCCCGCCTATATTTGGCGGGGGCAGGAGAAAAATCTTTGCGATCTTTGCGTTAAATGAGTATATCAATTTTGTAAAACTTTGCTAATCTCCCAGGCGATCCGCCTGGGCGGAAATAACAAAGCTTGTTGTGGTAATAGCATAATCACTAAGGACAAAACCATATGATAAATTACCGAATAACAGCAATCGTAATTCTGATCATTTGTCTGACCTTTGTAGCATTTTTCGTTATTCCCGATCATAAATTAACAAAAGCAGGAAATGATCCATCTACCCGTACTTTTCAATTTAAGTATACGCTTTCGCTAAAAAATTTACCGGAGAATAGTAAGAGGTTGGATGTGTGGATACCGGTTCCCCAATCAACTAATTATCAGGAAATATATAATCTGCAAATATTCAGTCAACTTCCCTATAAAATTACAGAAGAATCAAAATATGGTAACAAAATTCTTTATATAAATGCTGAAGCAGAAGATATAAATAATACGGTAATTGGTCTGCAATTCAATATTCTTCGTAAAAGAATTGACAATGCTATTGAATCGGATATATTTTCCGGACTTAATGATGACCATGAATTTGATAAATATCTTCAAGCTAACCGGCTGGTACCCATCGATGGCAAAATTGCCGAAGAGGTAATTAAAGCAAATAATGAAAATAAATCAGGTATCGAGAAAGTGCGGACGTTTTACGATTATCTGACCGGAACAGTTTTATATGATAAAAGCGGGGACGGTTGGGGGTATGGAGATGCCTTGTATGCCTGTGATGTGCGGAAAGGAAATTGTACGGATTTTCATTCGTTGTTTATCGGCATGACACGTGCTTCAGGTATTCCTGCCAGATTTGTGATCGGATTTCCGGTTAGCGGCAAGGCCCCGGAAAATCAGGTGTTGGGTTATCATTGCTGGGCGGAATTTTATATAGAGAACAGAGGTTGGATACCTGTTGATATTTCAGAAGCGCATAAGAATCCGGCTAAACATGAAATTTTCTTTGGTGGTCTGGATGCCAACCGCGTCCAGTTCACTATTGGGAGGGATTTAGAACTTCCACATTCCGATATAAATGATCGTCTGAATTATTTTATTTATCCCCATGTCCTGGTTGACGGAACAGTCTATACAGATTTCGAAAAACACTTTTCTTATTCAGATTTAGAACCGAAAATTTGATTGTCCTTTTGAGCAAAGACATATTTTCCCGGAACTTTTATATTTTACCCTATCGGGTTTGAAGAAATTAAGATGATTCATTATGCTATAGCCATGTCACCGCATCGCGGTTTTGTGATTCGAAAATTCCCAGTTCCCTCCGAAGGAATCCTTTCGGACAATTCCTAATTCCCAGTTCCGGGTTACTCCTCCTTCGCGTCCTTGCGGTTTAAAAACCTATTATCCCTTATATGGCAGTATCTCAATATCAACATTTAACTCATCGCCTGCTGATTTTAAATTCTCATACCAGTCATGAGATTGGTTCGGTGGTGCAAAAACAATCGCAGTAAGGGTAAACAGCGGTGTTCCACTGATAGGCGCCTTGATGATATTCGTATCCATCGATTCAATATTGATACCCAGGTTTGCAATATGATGAGATATCGTATGGATAATCCCTTCATGATCAGCGCCATTCACCTCCACCCTGTAAGGTAGCCAGCCTTTGTAGGTGGAAGGGTCGGATTGCTTTGTTTCCGTAATAATGATTTTGAAACCATCTTCGGACAACTTATTTACCTGGGCTTCGAGTTCTTCAGATTGCCCTTCCGGTAAAACGACATGCATCAAAATGGCAAATTCACCGCCCAGGTGTACCATCCGGCTGGCCTCGATATTACCATGAGAATCAACTACCACTTTTGTTAATTCATCGACAAGTCCCACCCGGTCATGGCCGATCAGACTGATTACCAGATTTTTATTCATTTACAATTCTCCAAGATTTGATTCCAATGCTCTAAATGTAAGCCGTTTAAGTTTCCTGGACAATAATAAATATCACCGGTGGGTATTTATTCTGGTGGGATTCCGAAACAAGCCTGCACTGAGAAATATCAGGGTTTGGAATGACTTTTTGAAGATTAAATACAATTAACTACCCCATATTGGCTCCTTTTATCTTTATTATGATATAATTATTGTATATATTCTATACCATAATGGTATTCGAATTTGATATCGAAAAAAGTGAGGCTAATAAAAAAAAACATGGTATTGACTTCCATGAAGCGCAAAACCTTTGGGAAGATCCGAACCAGGTTCTAATTCCTGCCCGGACGATGGATGAGCCAAGATATCTCTTACTTGGCAAATCTAAAAATAAAATATGGTCGGCAATTTTTACGATCAGACAGGGAAAAATTAGAATAATATCAGTAAGGAGGTCGAGAAAGAATGAAGAAGAGTTCTATAAAAGCTGAGGACTTTGATCACAAGTTTGATAACAACGAAGATATAATGACTTATCTGGATTTATCCAAAGCAGTCAGACCCGGACAGGAGCAAAGACGGGTTAATGTTGACTTCCCTGTCTGGATGATACAATCACTTGATAAGGAAGCAAAAAGATTAGGTGTTACACGACAATCAATCATAAAAGTATGGTTGGCGGAACGATTAAAAGAAGAGGTTGAACACTCGTAATCGCTCCCGGGCCGCATCTGACCATTGCACCCCAACTGGACAGGGATGCTGTTCTTGGCGATCAACAGGTAAAGTCTGTGCTGTCGGGCCATATTCTGTCCCCGGAAGCGGCCGATGGCAAAAGATTTATTCCCGATACATCAACAGGAAGTTGACGTATTTTCCGGAAGATATTTTGTATTTTTCCCTTTTTCCTTTTCCCTTTTTATTTATCCAACCCACTTACTTGCCCTTAACTGAGAAATATTTATCCGGCTAAAGCGGTTATAGGTATAAACAGATAACGGGAATGTTTCCCGGGGGAGTGTAAGCGATGAAAAATAAGCAACTATCTATATTTAGATCGTATCTCCGGACGATCGCGGTCCTGAGCATGATATTGACCGCCTCCATGGTCCAGGCCACCAACCATATGATCAGCTTCGGCGGAGGGCTGGGACTTATTTATTCGCCTGATCAACTGATGGTAGCCGTTGGAGACAGCATCACCTGGCAGGGATCATTCAGTACTCATCCGTTAAGTTCAACCAGCGTCCCGCAGGGTGCGGCAACCTTTAACAAAACGTCAGGTAGTACATTTATTTATCATGTTCTGGTAGCCGGGACCTATAACTATATATGTGATATTCATGTCGGTGCAGGCATGACCGGTTCCTTCAACGCCACCGTGACTGATATTACTAAAGAGAATAGTCCACTGCAGCCGGCTTCTTTTCGCCTTGCCCAGAACTATCCAAATCCTTTTAATGCGCAAACGCAGATTCAATTCGAGTTGCCCTCAGCACAGCATGTTAAGTTAAAGGTCTATGCCATTACCGGTGCTGAAGTTTCTACTCTGATTGACGGACCCCTCCCGGCCGGCAGATTTTCCGTATTTTTCGATGCCGGTGATCTGGCCAGCGGCGTTTATTTTTACCGGCTGATCAGCGATAGGTTTGTCGATACCAAACGACTGGTTCTGGCCAAATAGGAACATCGTATAGATGTAATTGCCGTTGGCTGCCCCAAAGGGATCCTTCGGACAAACAAAGAAAAAAAGTCCACGAATTACACGAATTTTCACGAATTAAATTATTTATTTATAAATATGAGTCTACTTCAAAAAGGGAAAAGCCGAAACAGTCATCCTGAATTTAGCTCAGAATCTCTTGTTTTTATTGAGCTTACAGATGCCGACCCGCCTCAGGCGGGCGGCATGACGAATACGCGTTTTTAGTGAGGACTCAAGTATAAAAAATATATATTTTTAAAAATTCGAGTAAATTCGTGTAATTCGTGGATAAAAGTTTTTTAAATTTTTGCTAATCTCCACAGGCGATCCGCTAGGCGGAAATAACAAAGCTTTTGGCAACAATAGCATAAGCCACAGAATGACAGCCGTCATTTTAATTCGAGAACAATCGCCTGGTAGGTTTGAAGTGAATCGATCACCAATTCGGCGTTACCGCTTTCCTGAGTCCATTTGACCTGCTGATTTTTATCTGTAGGACTTTTGGTCGTAACTTTTAATATTTTTTTATCAGCAGGCATTGGGACTGTGATGTTCAGATTCCGCATTACAACCGCTTCTCCGGATTTGGTCTGATTTACCCAGACCGGATCTTCGCCTTTATTGGCTTGTTTTTCGAGCCGGATCGGCAGATGGTAATTGACTGCGTGAAGAACAATCCTCTCTTTTTCTCCCCCTTCCGACGGCAAACGGTAAGCCTGGATATAGACAGCATCATCTGTATCTGTCGGGCACCAGCGCAGTGACAAATGGAGTGCTTTTTCAATTTTAATAATAAAAGCGGAACCCAGATCAACACCGTCAGCGATATCACTTTTTCTCGCCGCGTCGAGATAATTTCGTGCCGCGGCAAAGTCATTTCCGCGTTCCTCCATAAGAGCCCAGTAATCGGATTGTCGTTCCGGAACATCATCAGCATCCAACCACAGGATATTGCCCTGGCCATGTTTAACAGCCTCTGTTTTATTTTGCCTCGAAGCCAGCCTTGTTAACAGTTTTGAATCCTGTTTTCTGGCATATTTATCTTCAGTGGCAAAGGGTTTGATAATGATAAGGTTACCGCCCTGAGCAGTATAGGCTGACAATAACTCAATCTGCTCCGGATCCAGATAGCGTAATTCAGGAGCGATCAATAAGCGATAGGTGCTGATACCGGCCATATTTTCTTCCGTAACAATATCAAATGGTATCTGGTTTTCAGAAAAAATATGCACCAGAGCGCGGGTTGTGGCCAGATGTCCGGTATTCTCATAAAATACCTGGTCACTCCAAAAAAGCAGACCAACCTGTGACCAGGAATCCCCATTCTGCCAGAGGTTAGCATTGTCGGCAAAGAACTGTTTCCAGCGCTTGCGTGATGCCGGCGCACCTATCCCTGGCTGAATAAATGCCCCACCTCCGGCAGCGGCAACTTCTGCCTCGGCCAGATCAGCCGCCTGGTTATCACTTACCTTGTACAACAGACTTCCGGCCCGTGTTCCTGAGGCTATGGCACATTTAAAGGCAAAAATATTGGAAAAGATCACACCGCTTTCCAGGATCCCGGGCTGGTTCATCTCCTCCAGCAACTGCATATCAGCCACAGGTGCCCAGTGTACCAGGTCAATTCCAACTACCCGTCGTTTATTGATTCCATCTAAGGTTGACATCGATCCAAGATTTGCCACGGTGTAGAAGTCAGCATCACGCCCCTGCCCGGCGAGAGTCATCCGGCCCTGATTTTTCAGCCGGGCAAACTGCCTGGCCATACTCTGACACGAAAAGCGCTGCGTCTCTACCCATAACAGCATATCGCGGGGATTGCCACGGCAGCGCCGCTTGATATCGGCCGAACCAAAGCGCGTCTCGAGCAGGGCAGCTAACTCTGCGCTCTGCAGATAAATATAAAAATGATGGCGTAGAATGGTCTGGATAAATTCTTCCTTTTTTGCTGCCGGTACCTGGTCCCTGTGATTGCTGCCGAATTGTTCTTCTAAATGACGATCGAAATCTGTGACGGGAGGAAACTCGGCCACCGAATTCTGCATATAACAGCGTAGCAGTCGCCAGTCGTTTTTCAGATGCACTTCACTGGTATCTCTGAGATCCGGCATTTCCATGCTTGTCTGTAAAATCTTTTTACTGGCCAGATAAGGCTTGAATCCGCCTAAAATAACTTTTTCGAAATCACGATAAATCGTCGGGATATTTAACAGACGGTGATCAGAAGTTCCAAAAATATTTTGTAGACCATCTCTGCCGTATTTATTTAAAAGGTAGATATCGAATTTTTCCTGGCAATGCGGGCAATAACAGTACAGGGTATTGACATCAAAAAACATACCGTCATAACCGACTGTCGCCAGCTGACGGACAACCAGGTCCAGATAATCAGACCAGGCTGGATGGTTGATACAAGGCTCATAATGCAAAATACCCGGCGGACCGCCGCCCAGCTGGGCCGGCTGACGGAGCTGCTGCCAGAGAGTTGGATCGGCTTCCGATTTCGGTCCCAGACCGAATTGAGAATAATCATCCCAGTGATCATAGAAATTAAAAAAGCCGCTTCTTTTATCCGCGATTCCAAAAAAAGCCATCGTATAGACATAGGGAATTAACTTGCCAACACCACTGTTATTAATATTTTGAATCAGTTTTTGAATCCGTTCAATTTCACGGTCTATCTCCTTTGGCGCTAAAATTTCATTGCTGTATAAATTATATCCGTAGGTTGGGCCCAGGTGAGCTTTAAAGGGAATGTGGTAGCTAATATGAAGAAGATCGGGCGGGCTGTCCTTTAAATTTTCAAGATAGGAGGCAGTATCCGGCGTAGAGGTATAATCAATGCAGTAGGTAAAAGGAGGCGACGTTTTAGCCGGGATCGTAAAATTTTTAATGACGGAAGACGTTGTCTGACATAAACTCAAACCTGAAAGAGCAAAAAGAACAATAATTGTAAATCTTAAGCACATGATCCCCCCTTATTATTACTATGCAGATCTGATAAATGTTTTGGTCAAAAATTGTCGTAATTATCTTGCCTGATCTATTCATACCGCAGCGATGCTGCAATCAAATGGAATTTTCTCCTCTGTCATTCCGTAAGAATCTTCCTACTTGTCGAAACCGAGTCAGCACATTGGAAGATCCCTTCTGGATGACATCAAAATTTTGCTAATCCCGTCAAATATATTATCAGGAATCACTTTGATAACTGGCAAGCGCGCTTTCTATATCCTCATAAATTTCAATCAATTGATCAATTTCCATAAGGGCCAGTATACCGATGATCTTCTCTGTAACAGCGGCTAATTTTAATTGACCTCCCGCCTTCCTAACCGAGGTCAGACATACCATGATATTCCCGATGCCAATACTGTTAATTAACCTTACCGCAGCAAGATCTAATATAACATTATTAATTCCCCTTGCGATCAGATCTTTCACTTGCACCTGCAAATTGGGTGTCTCTGTATCACCCAGTATTTGAGCTGAGATTTCCAGAACACCAATATTATTCTTTGTATATACATTTACCTTCATGAATGAGTGCCTAACCCTTCAAAACACCTAGATCGAGATAATCTGTATTGCTTGCATAGGTTGAGTTCAGGAAAGCGTTTTACCAGCTTTTTATTCATTTAATTTCTCTATATAGATTGAATCCTATACTGTAAATGTAGGTTGCAGATCATTATGGGACAAAATAAAAATAGTTTAGGAATAATTATTATCATCAGATTTTCTATTGTGATTGGCATTACATTTGCTTCTTATCATTTACCCTTGGCCGACACTTGAAAAGACTTAAACCACAAAGATGCAAGGGAGGCCCTTAGATCATAGTATTTTTATATTATTTTTTCTCTATTAGCTGCTTAACTATATAAGATGATGTAATTTTAATTATTTCCTGGACTATTTTTTGTATATATTTTATACAGAATTGAAATAATTTTAAAATTATCGAATCAAATCAATTGATGAAAATCAAGTACCTTATTGAAGATAGATAACAAATGTAATCTCATATATTTGAGGTCAATCATTTTTTATTGAGGAAAGTTATGAGCAAGTTTAGCCCGCATCATCAAAGTAAAAGCAAAACCATTAACAGACGTGAATTTATTAAATTCATGAGCCTGGCCACCGGCTCATTACCACTTATTATTGATCAATTCAAGGGGCTTTCCGCCCAGGATGAAAAAATTAAAGTCTATAAGGTGATGAACGGAGATTGTTTTCAGAATGCGGCAAAAATCTGCGATATGATCGATTTGTCCTCTTACATCGATGCTACGGATGTTGTCGTTATCAAAGGAAATGGACAATGGCCCAATCAGGGCTATACTCACACCGGTGTAATCAAGGGTGTTATTGACAAGATCCTCGAACTGCCAGGATTTTCAGGCGAAATTCTTATCTGTGATAATGTACAATTGTATAGTCATTCAGAGAACATCGGATTCAATGCGTCCCCAGAAAAACGTATCCATAACTGGCCAGACCATAACTGGGATTCATTAGCCGCTGAGTATCAGAATAATGGTAAACCAGTTGCTACAAAAAAGTGGCTTTGCATGGACCATGATATCACAAGTCCTGCAGACGGTGAGGGTTGGATAAGAGACTTTTTTTCTTTCCATGGTTTAGACACTTATATATCATATCCAATATTCGAATCGCCTCTAACGACCGGGCGGATGATTGACATGAAAAATGGCGTATGGGAAAACGATGCTTATACCGGCAGAAAAGTAAAGGCAATCTTTATGCCCACTCTCAACAATCATGGCTGGGGAAGTGAAGATTATGCCGGTATTACCAGTGCGATTAAATCATTTTTTGGAGCCACTGAGATTCATGGTGGTACCGGCGGATATTTCAAGGGTCATGCCAATGTTCACACTTCTACATATTCCAGAGAACATGCAGATTATGCAGGAGAAATAGCAGCCAGGTTCATAAAAACGATGTATCAACCCGTGTTATATATCACACCAGCAATATGGGTGGGACATGATTCACGCACCGGAGATGCCGTTGAAACAAAAACTGTACTTGCCTGCGAAAATCCGGTTACGCTGGATTATATTGCCTCAAAAGATGTCCTGTCACCCCATGCCCCGTTCCTGGATCCCGATCAGGATAATAATACAAGAAAACAGATCATTGGTTGCCTGGCAGGCGGTATCGGAACCATTGATCCGGCTCAATATGAAGTTATTGAATATGATTTCGATAATCCCTCGGCACTAGTCTCCCCGTCTGATTCAGGCCTTCCGGTTGGTTTTCAGTTAAAACAAAACCATCCCAATCCCTTCAATCCATCCACCCGGATTGAATTCTCTCTGCCCGTTCCTGAAAGGGTAAAAATTGATATCTATAACCTGCTTGGGAAAAAAGTAAAAACTATTCTGAATCAGATGGTGAAGGCGGGTGTGCATCAGATTGAGTTCAATGCCCGCAATTTGCCCAGCGGAACGTATTTTTACAGAATGCACGCAGGAACTTTTCAGGAAGTAAAAAGGATGGTGCTGCTTAAGTGATACTGGATGTAAGAGACTAGATCCTCGATGCTCGATACTGGATGCGATGTGGGGTTCGGGATATTGGGAATTGGAAACCGTAGACCGGAGGCTGGAAAAACAAATAAATCGTTGCGGCGCCGCGTGAGATGAATCCAAAATCCGCAATCCAAAATCCAAAATGAGCAACATCCCGTATCACTTATCCAACAACCCAGTTCCCAGTATACAGAACCAAGTACCCAGTTTTCTATTGCATTCACCTCCCTATTTTGTATATTAAGACATATCATCATTAAACACTTACAACGGATCCTGTATGAGATGATCTGGTTTCTCTTATCTGCCGATGAGTTCATACATCTTTTTCCGGAATTTGCTTCTTGCACTTCTTTCATCCGGTTTATCGCTCACACTTCTTCTACCTCAGTTTTGGTGATAGATTATCAGCCATTAAGTGAAAATTTTAACTTGAGGGATGAAAAATGCTATCAAATGTTAAATTAACGATCTTATCAGAAAACCGTGTAATCAATCCAAGGCTTATTGCGGAGCAGGGATTAGCAATTCTTGTGGAGACACCAAATGGTAATGTATTATTTGATACGGGACAAACAGATGCCACTGTTAAAAATGCAAAGGAATTAGATATCGATCTCAATATTGTCCATAAAATCATCTTAAGTCATGGACATTACGATCATACCGGGGGACTTCCCCATATACTAAAAGTAATCAAACCAATTGAAGTTGTCTGCCATCCGACCTTAGCGAACAAAAAATATAAGGTCTATCCAGAGGGTAGGACCAATATCGGCATACCCTGGGAAAAAGGTGATATCATATCGATGGGCGCAAAATTTGTTTTTAAAACCCACCCTTTTGAAGTAATTCCGGATGTCTGGATCTCTGGAGAAATTCCCCGTAACTCAGTTTTCGAGTATGTTGAAGATACTTATCAATTACGGCCTTCAGTAAGTTATATTCATGATGAAATTCATGATGATATGTGTTTAATTATTAATACAATAAAAGGGTTGATCATCCTGCTTGGATGCGGCCATGCCGGCCCTATCAACTCAATAAAACATTCTATGCGTATCACCGGGAACAAACAAATTTATGCCATTGTTGGCGGCATGCACCTTCAGCACAGTCCCGATGAAAAGATAAAAAAGATTGTAAAAATTCTCGTGACATTTAATCCGGAATTTTTAATACCGATTCATTGTACAGGCTTGCCGGCTATTAACAGGATGTTAAATGCTTTCCCTGATCGCGTCAAACCTTTAAATGTCGGAGATACCTTCGATTTAAAAAATTAAATCTTCAGGAAACAATTTGATGAAAAAAAAGCCGGTTTCGACAACCGGCTTTTTATGCATTATCTGATGATAGATACTACCTTCTGCCGCGTTCCCATGCACTATCAATGATAAACAGATATTGTTCTTCAGTGAGTTTCAGTGGAGCGTATTCTATGCCCTGTCTGGAAAGATTTTTTACAAACGCCCGCAAGTGATTGCGTGAGCCTTTTAGCAGGTTATTATATACCACGGTGATGTCCTCATTATCCACATGCTCATCTAGCTCTTTTTGAATATCCAGAATATCGATTTCCTCAATTAAAGCCCCAACTTTTAGCGCCTCGACCAGGGACACACTTCCCTGCTCAATCAAGGTGTTAAAGAGATCCTGCAAAATTTCATTTTTAAAAACACCAAGACTATCTTTTTCAACCGGATCAGGAATCTCATATTTATCCAGCAAATATTTAATGGCATCCGTATGTTTTTGCTCGCTTCCCGAGATATTGATAAAAACGCGCTTACCCCAATTTTCATACAAGGTAAGATATACATCACGGGCAAGTTTTTCCTCTTCACGCATAAAAACAAGCCCGTCCATTTCTCCGGGATTTACTTCTTCAAACGGTAAATCATTGACGACTTCAGCTGTAATGAACTGATCTGATAATATGTCAGAAGACTCTGCTTCCACTGAATTGGTACAACTTGTAAGATTAAACGATCCCAGGATTAATCCTGTTAATAAAATTGATACTTTATATTTAATGCTATTCATTATCTATTCCCCCTTTTTTAACGTTCTGATGATAAAACCGGCCATATATATGACCGGTTTTTCAATCGTTTAAACCAATTATTTTTTTCCACCTTGTTTACCACTACCTTTAGGACCGGTTCCGTCACAATCGCCGGTTCCCGTCCCCATTCCGGAACCATTGCCATTACCTTTCATACCATTTCCATTGCCATTCCCGAATTTATTCATGCGTCCGCTACCATCCTGAGGGCGAACATAATCTGCATCCTGGCCGTTGGGAATACCGTCGCCATCATGATCCATCGCATTATCGTTTATGCCATCACCATCTGCATCAACAAAGCCTTTGGCGTTGTTACCTTTGCGCGCCTTTGCGCCTTCATAGTCCTCATCCCTGCCGTTAGGAATACCATCGCCGTCCTGATCCGGGGCATTATCATTATAACCGTCGCCGTTTTCATCGACGAAGCCGATTCCATGTTGTCCCTTTGTTTGCACCTGATCGGCATTCTTGGTTTGATTCTTATAACGGTTCTGCTTTTTATTCTCCTCCGTTAAAGATTCCTGAGCAAACAGGCTACCTGTCAAAAAGACAGCGACCAGACTGAAAATAATCATTAAGTGCTTCATCTTACTTCTCCTCTTGTATTGGTTAATGTTTTAAAAGTTGTTGTGTATGATGACAAAGGGCGTGCCAAAAAAGAGAGAGACGGGATATCTATATGTTTTAAAAGAGGATAAGGGCTATGAGGTAAATTTAATATGATAGATTAATTCGACCAGTCCGGCGATCGATAATACATATCAGGCGAATTTGGCATAGGCGGGATGCTGCGATATGAATAATTCAGGTTAGCAAATCACCAGAAGTCAAATCACATTATACTGGCTGTAAGCAGGGCAAAATTCCCAGTTGAAGGAATGCTCCTTGGATGGTGTATATACTTTGCAGTCCAGTTTTTGATCACATTCGATCATGGTATAGGTTTTACCTCCATTTTCTGCATTAAAATACAGAACGAGACTGCAGGATGTTCTCTTGCGGGGACAAAAATAGTGGATTTGTTCAATTCCAACATTTGCCATGCACCAATATATCCTCTATTCTTATTTCCTGCAATATTACTCACCGCTATTCTTTGTGTTTTACTTAACCTTGAAAATTCATCTCTTTCAACGCCGCAAGGCAGATCAGCCTACCGGCTGATTTTTTATAAAACGGTTATATTTTCGTTTTTTGTTGCATTTACCTGCATTTATTTTTATTATATTTTAATGTTATCCATGGCTGTAATCTTTAATCAGGCACATCAATAAATGATAAGATTTTAGATGGGCTGCGTTTATATCTCGCTTTAAAAGTATTTCGTTCGGTCAATAACAGATTATTAAATCCAGATATATCCTTAAACCGGTTTTGTTCTCTTAAGGTTGGAATCAATAAAGGACCGGGGAGTGAAAAGGGGGCGGAATGGTCCGGAGTACTTTCACACTATCAAAGATGGATAACTCAATAAAATTCATCCCAGCCTCGTTTTCTCCCTGATTTAAACAAAAACAATTATTTAGAATATCATGAGGAATTAAGCGTGTCCGAGGATACAGTCAACCGTCTGGAACAGTTTCTCAGAAAGCGCTTTGCATTTCAGATACCGGATAATCTGATTTTTAAAAGGTTGTCCGAGGAACAATTGCAAACCTGGCTAAAGAGGGAAAGTACAAGGAGAAGTAAAATTGCTCAGCTGTCAGTAAACGATTTTTTGACCGATGAGTTCATGTTCGATGAACGTATTGAAAAACTTGTCATTAATACCATCATCGAAAAAAATTTAAAAATCTATTGTGGGATTGTGTCTTATGACGGCAGAGGTACGTCAGCCTTAAAGACAGGTGGAAACACCTTAAATAACTTAAAGAAGTTTGAGGAAAAGGGATGTCTAACCAGGTTTTTGTCTTATCAGGGAAACAAAAGAAATCCTTCCCCGCTCTGCTGTTTTGCCCTTAAGGAAGGAGTAAAAGTTTATTTTGTCGATAATGTCACTGTTGTCAATAGTCAAAACCTGAAGTTGCTTGGTAAGAAGGCCCGTGGAAAAACAGAGAATATCCTCAAATTTCTGATCATGCTTAATCAGGAAATCCAGCAGTCACAGACAGATCCCCGTAAAGTATTCGTCCTGTTTCTTGACGATGATTATACCTTGCTGGATGACCGGGCGCATTTCATTTTATATGCGGCCTGGGTACTTTCATTCGCAAAATCAAACCAGAAAGAACTGACCCGTCTGATTAACCATTGCAAAAATGTTACCTTTATAAAAAACGGCGGCGTCAGAATTCATATGCCCGCCTTCCTGACAGATAAAATTATCAGCGGTGAGCATGAGGTTATTAAGGATTATCGCTCCCTGATCATTGAAGCACTGCGCCTGGAAATCAATGAAGAGCAGATGGCTGCAACGTCAGATCTGAATCAGATGAAAAAACTGATCGACGACCTTCAGAGATTGTCACCCAACCTGGTCCTAACGCCGGAAAATTTACCCGAAATTATCTCACATGATGAAATTATCTTAATCCGGCATATCATGAAGAAATATTTTTATGCCGGTGGGCGGGTCACTAAACCATTCACACGAAAACATGTCCACGAATCTGAAAACTTTTTAAGCCATTGGCTGGGTTCATTTACTTATATCCTGCACGGTGATCAGGGTACAACCCTGGACAACTGGTTTTCATTGAAGCTGGGTCAGGGGTATGCCTTTGAGTCGTCGGTAATCATTCAGTTTTTAATGGATGAAACTTATTCTGATCAACGGATGGCAGATATTCGAAATATGCCCCATGCTCATCAACCACAGGAACAACCGCAGGTAAATGGTATGGAAGATCTGGTTAATCTGGTAACTGAAACGCTTCGTGTCTATTATGGTAACTGGGATCTTGATTCATTTATCGCCCGCTATCAAAAAAGAACCCGCGTCATCTGGAATGCCGATGGAAGCTATGTACGTGAAAAAGTGAAGCCGGAAAAAGGAATATTGTTTTATCCACCGGCCAGATATCTCCGAGCGGTATCGCCGAAGTGATTTTCATTCTTAGCTGACAATTAGACAATAAGGTTTGCCTGTATTGGTCTCTCTGAAATATTCATCTTATTTTACTCAAATCACTTTTGTCGATCACCGGAATTTTTGTGTAAATTAATTCAAACTAAAATATGTGAGACTGATGAAAAATTTACTATCTTTATCCAAAGACAAAATAAAAATCTTATTATATGAAAATATTCATCAACAAGCTATAAAGGTTTTTAATCAAAACGGTTATACAAATATCGAAACGATGGGTGCCGCATCATCAGAAACTTCCCTGATTGATAAAGTCCAGGCCGCTCATCTGATAGGTATTCGCTCCGGTACAACTATCGACCAAAAAATCCTGGATCGGGCATCAAAGCTCATCGCCATCGGTTGTTTCTGCATCGGAACCGACCAGGTTGATCTGCCCCGGGCAGCCCGCCTTGGGATTCCTGTCTTTAATGCCCCTCACTCAAATACACGTTCTGTTGCTGAACTGGTTATTGGTCTGTCGATTATGTTGATGCGCGGAATTTTTCCAAAAAGCATGGCCGCCCACAGTCATACCTGGATTAAATCGGCAACAGGCAGCAATGAATTGCGGGGCAAAACAATGGGGATCATCGGCCATGGGCACATTGGATCGCAGGTTTCCATTTTAGCCGAAGCCCTGGGTATGCGGGTGATTTATTTTGATATACGCACGCGTCTTCCCCTGGGTAATGCAAGCCAGGTAGAAAAACTGGAGGATCTGTTAAAAACATCGGATATCATAACTCTGCACGTCCCGGAAGATGATTCAACTATCAATATGCTGGGCCATAAACAACTTACTCTGATGAAGGACGATGCCTGCCTGATCAATGCAAGCAGAGGTCGTGTTGTCGATCTTGAGGCGTTAAGTGTAATTCTGAAAGAGAGGAAACTTCGTGGTGCAGCGATTGATGTTTTTCCACAGGAACCTGGTTCAAAACAGGAAAAATTCGAATCACCGCTGATCGGAATCAAAAATGTCATAATAACGCCTCATATAGGCGGTTCCACCCAGGAGGCCCAGAAAAATATCGGTAGTGAGGTGGCAACTAAACTGGTTCATTTCAGCGATCTTGGTAACTCAGAGGGTGCAGTCAACTTCCCCAATGTTAATATGCGACCCAATATTGAGGCCACACGCATGTTGCATATCCACCAGAACCATCCCGGTCTTCTTAAGGCCATCAATGCCATCATTGCCAACCGGGGGATCAATGTGATGGGACAATATCTTGAAACACGAAATGAGATCGGCTATGTTGTGCTGGATGTTGAACCTTTCAAATCACGAAAAGAATCAAACGCCCTTAGAGCCGCACTGGAGGAAATTGAAGGAACAATCAGGACTAGAATTTTATACTAATCTTATCATTCAAATAAATCGTTGCCGTTGCCGACATCTTTGATGCTCTTACTAATGAACGACCCTATAAAAAAGCCTGGAGTAATGAAGAGGCTTTTAAGACCCTGAGAAAACTAGTCGACGACGTCCTTGATCAGGAT
>SDBT01004993.1_pt1 | contig 22397 bp, 20 predicted proteins | sample 2277101 | NCBI WGS metagenome assembly SDBT01 (sample SAMN10404973, study PRJNA504765) | marine sediment metagenome | isolation source: marine sediment core GS10_PC15, 103 cmbsf | place: Arctic Ocean: Southern Knipovich Ridge | collected 2010 | reverse complement strand
TTCTTAATATTCTTAAACCCAAATTAGTAGTAGCTCAAGGAAAACAAGTGTGTAGCTTTCTAAACAAAAGATTAAATGGGGGGGATTTTGATATTTTATTAGGGGTGCATCATTCTCGTTATTCTAAAGAAAACCCTCATTTTGCGGAAGTGAAAAGAAGAATTGAGATTTAAATACTTTCCCTCGATAGTTCAGTTATGATAACACCTGAGCTCGTAAAAACGCAAGTGCCGAAAAAAAGCATGGCACAATGCGCTATATGTACCGGAGTAAGCGTAAAAATCCTAAAATAATTTTCATATCTATTTATAACGACATCAGTAATTTCGCAAAACTAAACATAGAATGCTAAAAAACGCATAAGGAAATGCTTTTTGCACTTTGGACACCTGATAAAAAGGTAATTGCAAATTTTGTTTGTCCTTATTGCAATTTTGGGAATAAAGATTAAGTTTACTGTGTTAAATGGGATAAAATAAATTGAGAAGTTAGATTTTTAATAAATCCTGGATTCAAAATAAGTTCAAAAAATTTTAGTTGATAGTTGGATACTAAAAAAGGAAAAGATAATTCATTAAAGCATTCTAAAAATCAATTTTTTTTTATATTTGTTTGTTTTAATAATATATTGAGTTATAGATTTAAATCCAAAAGAAAAATCGGAAATTACTATCAGAATTATGTTCGAAAAACCTTCCCTGTCCAAAAGAACCCATAACAGAAGATCGCTTTAGGCGTGATTTTTTGGTAGAATTCACAGAACCTGTAGAATTAGAACATCATTTAAAGATAAATCTTAAGGATTTAAATCAAACTTTTCAAAACCAGTTTCATTTTCCTCTCTTTAAGTTAAATCGAGCAGAAGTAAAAGATTATCTTAAACAAATTCATATTCCTCTCACAAGAGAAAAAAAAGAATTCAAAGATGTAATACTTGCTGCAAATAAAGTATTTGTCGAAACTATTTCATCTGTAGAATTAAGAACCCTAATTATAAATTCTGACGAATTTAAAGATGTTAAATCTTTAAAAGTATTACAAGAATTTCTAAGGCAAGAATTTCCAAGCTTGACAGATTCTATCAAATATTTATTTTATTTACAAGACTTGAGAAGTAAACTGGCAGCTCATCTTTCAGGTAAGGCGTATCAGAAATTTCTGATTGAGCATAAATTCAATGAAACTGAAACCATAGAAATCATTGATTGGGTATTGAAAGGAATATTAGTATTTATAAAAAAATTCAATCAATCCTTAAAAAGAAAAAAAAGCAGTTTAATTTGTTAAAATTATTAAAATATTAAAGGAAATTCCAATTTAGTTTCCATTCTATGACTCTCTATTTTTTCGCCAAGGGTATATATTGTTTAGGTGACTTATCTTTTTTTGATTATATTTGAAAGAAAAAAAAAATCAATAATCCTTCTAAATTCTTTTCCAGAAATATCTCCAATTAATTCACCACGCCTTAAGCTCTTTTCATCTTGATGGTTGAAAGCCAAATCACCAAGACCAAGCGTACAAGGATAAGTTCAAATTATTTAAAACTCGTAATTGAATGCTTTGTTCTGCATTTTCTACATATAATATGGGTCTTATTTGGAGGAATGTAATAATAATCCATTTTTCCGCAAATGTGACATTTTACATAAATACAATAAGTCTTATTCGCATCCCTTATTTGTCTAACCACCGCAAATGTTAGTGACATCGTCTCAAATTCCCTATCCATAATAATTATTGATGTAGCTTAGGATTTGTCCTACTGGCTCATATCCTGCAATTTCCTTTTTAACTTCGACGATAAGAAAATCTTCTTCTATATTTTTAAATAGGATATCATCTATTTTATTTTTTTATCATCTCTATAATGTTTAATCCTTCATAAGTATAGAAAAACTTTAATTACTAATCGGGTAAAGATGGGATGCCCTTTATGGGCTTCAGAGGGGTTAATGAATCATAAAAGTAGTAGTGTAGAAGGAGAATATTATATTAAACTCTCAATAGAAGAAAAACGGAAATTGTGTGATAAATATTTTCCTTATCGCTTTATTCCTTATTTCTAAGAATTTATTCCTATGTGTATTCTAGCTTATTTTTTAAAATTTTCGATTATATATTCCGCTAATTCAGTTTTATTATTATTTAATTCTCCTTTAGTGACTTTTTCTTCTAAAATTGAGATTATTTCTCCTATTCTTGGTCTAGGTTTAATTCCAAGAATATCCATAATTTCAAATCCGTCTATTTTAAGTTTTAAAATTTCTTCAGGTTTTTTCAATTCAATAGTCTTTAATAATTTTTTAATGTTCTCTAAAACTTCCTTAGCAAGTTTTTCTCTTTTATCATCCAGCTTAAAGATCATTTTCAATTCAAATAAAACCTTTTGAAATTCTTCTGAAAATATTATAATATCCCCTTTTCTGTTATATAAAGCTGTAATCTTTTTAAGGATATCTTCTTCCAATTCTTCATTATCTTTAATATCTTCCGTAAATTTCAGTGCTTCAGAGAGAGTCTTAATGCTCTCGCTATATACACCGATCTCTTCATAATAGATAGCAAGTAGTTGTAAAAATTTTACTTTTTTATTTTTATTCTTTTCAACTTGAAGCTCAAAAATATCATCGAGAATATTTGGGTTTTTTTCTCTCAGTTCTACAAGCTTTCTCAGACTATAGTTCAAATATGATTTACATCTGTTTAAATAAGGTTCGGGAAGATCTGTCCCATACTCTTCAAGCAATATTTTTTCAAAACGAAAATACCATTTATCTCCGTGTACTAGCGCGCTTCTTACCCTATAAAATTTCTTAAAAAACCGAAATTTTTCTAAAAATGTATCTTTTTCTTCTGAAAGAAACATAGCTGCATTAAATGATAACCAAAATGTAATATTTTGATGATCTTCTCTAGCAAATAAGAATTCAAATAAAATAGCTATATCCACTAAAATATCTGGTGTGTATTCACGATTATATACTTGCATGAAATTGTGATATATTATCATATATTGTTCATTAGAAAAGTATTTACTATTTTTAACTAAAGGGAGAAATTTAGTAATTTGTTCCAATGTATCTTTGGTTATTGAAAGATTAGTCTTATTAGATTCTCCAGTCAGAATATCTTTTAGTTTTTCTTGATTCTCAAGATGCCACCAAGGAAAAATAATAAAAAATTTCTGATATTCAAAATCCACATCGCATAAATAAAATGTACAAACAATTTCTTGTATTTCTATTAACAATCTTTCCCAATCTTTTTCTAATATACTCCTTTTTTCATACTTAGTATTAATTTCGGGAATATCATTGTATATATAAGCGCGTAAATGTGATTTTATAAGAATATAAGATTTTGTTCTTGTATTTTCCTCTGAATTCTTTTTAATCAACTTTAGTATATAATTTCCATATATAAAGACTTTATCCTTCAAAATTGAATGAATTCCTCTAAAAATAATATTATTAAGAGGTATAATTATCTCAACAATAATATTATTTAATTCTCTGCATTTTCTCCATTCTTCAAACATTTCTCTTAAAGCATTAATATAATCAAATTCGAAGAGGACTGCCTTACAAAATAAAAAAAACAATGCTTTAAAGAACAGTTCTCGAATTGGATTTTCCATAGTCGTTGACATTCCGGTGAAATGTGTATGAAAGGAAATAGAATAAAAATCTCCGAAAGGATTTATAAAAACTTTATTGAAAAGATCAATTCTCTCATCTAAAATCTTATCAGAATCTTTTAAATTATAGATTTCTTTATTTATTATCTCTTTAAAGTATTCAAATTCAAATTTAAAATTAATTCTATGGTTTTTTATTGAGTTTAAGTCAAAATTTAACATTTGATAATCTATTTTACTTGTTATTATGTTAAATATCGATTGAATGTCTTTTTCAACGATGCTACCTAATTTTGTAAAGTTATCTTCAGTCATAAAATTCGATTAAAAAATTAATGCTCTCTTGATATTTAATTTCTTTATAATATTAAAAATCTTTAGATAAATCAGGTGAAGTGATATGACAGATGGTTATGAGTATTGTGATTATTTAGCTGATTATTATGCTGAATTAGAAGAAAAATTTAATAAATTGATACTAAAAGTAGAGAAAAAACTTGGAATTAAGTTGCCCATTGATTCAAAAATGGATAATCCAGATGGATTTTTTCAAATTCTTCAAGATAATGAACAGGAAATTAATTAATGAAATTAGATTTTTTACTCTAATATTAATTATTTTTTTAAATCTTTAAAAATTTTTTAAAAAATTCTATTCCATCTCTACTCTTTTAGGATGGGGCACCACGGGGGAGGCGGGTTCTAATTACAGAAGATATTAAGGAAAAAATTGGAATTCCACAGATCTTTCAAACAGCCATTAGGGGATTTAGTTGATAATAAGAGGTTTTAAGTTGAGTAATTTAATTTATATATCTTATTTATTTACAAATAAATAAATTGAAATAAATGATGTAAATACTTTTTTAAAATTAGATGAAAATAGCTTTAACACTTTCTCAACTTCAAAAATTAATTATTGTACATCTTTATTTTCTAACATATGAAAAGAAAGGTTTAATTCCAATCACAGAAGTCCAACTTAGAAAGGAATTAAAAAAGAAATCTTCTCTACATAATTCTCTTAAAAGTCTTGTAAAGAAGGGATATGTAATGAGGACTTTTAAAGATGAAAAATATTATTATGCATTAAGCCCAAATGGAGCAAAAATTTATGAATTATTAGGTATTTTAAGTGAACTTGGAATAGATAAAACAGACAGGGAAAGATGGAGAGAATTTTTATTGATGGGGAGTAATCCTGGTTATATTTTAAAGGATTTAAGAGAAAGTAGAAGATATGAAACTATGTGTTGTCAATGTTTTAGCATAACCATAGTTAAAGAAGGTAGATTATTAGCTAATGATAATTTATGTGTTAGATGTAGAGTAGAACAAGATAAAAATAAATTTTAATGTTTTAGATTAAATTTTAAGGATATTCAAAAAAATAGTGATAATACATGGAAAAAAACATAGTTATCAGAGCTGTAAAATTAGCTCTTGAAAATATGGATCAAAATTATTGTAAGCTTTCAAAAAAAGATTATAAAGATATTGAAGTTATAAATACATTCAAAAATCAGCTTAAACAAGAGAAATATTTAGAACGACCTATTGCTTATGAATTTTATCATCAGCTCCGAAAATTAATCGATATCAATTGCGTGGATTTTGGTGGACCAATGTTACAAGCAGAGGTGAATAAAACGTATCAACACTGTTTTGAGAGTGGGAAAATGCCAGATTTTATAATTCACATACCAGATTCGAACAGGAATCTTGCAATTATAGAATTTAAACTAGCTACAACTACAAAGGAGGATATAAAAAAAGATCTTGAAAAGATCGCGGAATTTAAGACAAACTCACTCTTGAATTATTGTTATGGAATCGAAGTATTATTAGGAGCGAATAATTCTCTCCTGAATCGTAGAAAAGATATTGAAGTATGGAACAAGTCAGAAGGGGAAGAAATTATAATTATTGAGTTTAATACAGATTCTTGGAAAGTTTCCTATTATGATATACAATTTAAGTTATGAAAAGTTTTGATATTTTTCAAACTCTTTTGATTTCTATGCTTGAAATCCATAGATTACTTTAGACCAAGGACTTAAATCGAAAATATTTTTGTAGCGAATAGAATACCAAAGCTCAACCATATTTATCCAATCCTTTAAATTATGAATTTTTTCATTTTCTACTATTTTACTTTAATTTTAATTTTATTTTACTGTAACCCATCCTAACCCAAAACTATAATTAAACTAATCTTTATTAGCTGTAAAATAGAAAAAAATAAGAGAAGTATTTGTTATATCTTGTCTATATGGTAGATAAAGTATTTCTTGCGGGAACTGATGATGTAAGATACATAATGGAGTCATTAGAAAAAGAACTTAAACAAATGGGCTATGATCCAATATGGTTCCATGCAAAATTTAAAGTTGACTCAAAGGATACGATGGAAACTTGTTTAGATAATGTAAGAGCTTCAGATAGATTGATTTTAATATTAAATAAAAAGTGCGGACTACCATATAGAGATGCTCCACGCTCTATTACTGAAGAGGAGTTTATAACTGCTTTTGAGGAAGGTAAATTAATTTTAATATTCATTCAACAAGAAACCAACGCACATTCAAAAATTTATAGAAAACTAAAAAAACAAGGGAAAATCATAACGGAAGAGAATAAAAATGAATATGGTTTTAAAACAGATATAGAATTGTTTGAATTCATTGACAGAATCCAACATTTAGAGAAAGATGGAAAAGTAGACATAAGATGGAGGGAATTATTTGATTCGATTAATGATATAATACAACAAATCAAGCTCAAATGGATGATTCATACTAAATCGGAGAGATATGGTTCAATAAAAAGAATTATTGAATTATTAGAAGACTATGAGGATGTAAAAAATAAAAAGTTAGGGGAAATTGAATGTCGGCAGGATCTGGGAGATAAATTTCCCGAACTTCAAAAAATTGGATTTGTTTTCAGTAGTGATACAAAAACAACAATTAAAGATAAGAATTATGAAGTAATATTTAAACCTATACCTAAAATAAAAAAATTCCTCGTAAGGAAATTAAGGAATGGGATGCGTGGAAAAGAACCTTATGAACAATACTTCTCAAAAGAATACCCTCAATCTGAATCTGAGCAATCTAATCGACAAGTATTGTATGATTTCATCGATTATTTGAAAGATATATTAGGTCTTGAGAAAAAAGACTCACTTCAGATTGTTCTTTGCTCATTATATCATTTTTATCTAAATTCACCATCAGCACTGATGTTGGGTGAAGGAATGTTAAATATCATTAACTCAAACTTAGGGAAAAGAGATGCTTTGAGTGAGAATGATCTTGTAATTGCCTTAGATTACCTCGAAAACAAGGGAGTAATTCGACAGGGTAAGGTCCTTGAATCTTATATCCCTTTTGATATTAAAATTTTGCCAAATATTGTCGATCTTGCAAGAGATTGCTAATTCGATATATTAAGCTAATGGATATGGATGAAAGACTTAGAGAAGCTATAGTGAAATTGAAAATCAATTATGTATAAGGTTATCATCATTTAAAATACCTCAATTCAACCACAATTCTAAAGAATTCGATCGGGGAGAAACTTGCCTTTTCAACAAATATTGTCTTTAAAATTGTGATTAACATCGATAGATTTTCATCCTTTCTAGGGAGGAAGATTGTTCGTTTCCCTGTTCTATCAGCAATTAAAAGTAAATGTCATAATTTGAGTGAATAATATATTTTTCCGGTGGCTTTATTATAGGTTGAGACAGAAGTAAATTAAGCTGGATTCCTATTAATAAAATCCTTTATTCCCATTACCATTAACTCTACATTTTTAGGGCCATATTCATTATATTTATATTGTCAGATATGAGAATAGAATCCGAAAAAAAAATATGATTTATGGCAGGAAGCACAATTGGTTAAAAATGATCTCCTTTTAGAATTGAACTGGGGAAATATTGTAAGGGATAAAATAAAAGACAGAATTTTCTTATCATCCGTTCATCAGGTTAAGGGATTAGAATTCAAATATGTTTTTTTTATAGGTATTGAGAATTATGAATTACCTTCTGGTCGAAATTGTTATAATAAATGTCATATGAAACGGGATATAAGCTTGTCAGAAGAGTTTAATATTTTTTATGTTGGAATTAGCAGAACAATATATGAATTAACATTCACAGCTTCGAGAGTAGTGTTAAAATGGAGTCAAATAAAGAAAAGAGCTCTCAGCTGTTTTATAGAAAAAATAGATAATTTTGTTAAATTCATTGATAACGAAACTGGAAAACCTACTAACTACTTAGATAATAAATGTTGGAAAAAATGAACAAATATATATATTGAGTCTATACCAGAAATTTCTATAATTATTACCATTCATTGCCAAGAATTTTTATATGTATTGCTTTCTTTTCCTTCATTTCAACCTCTTGGAGAAATATATAATTTTAATATCGTATCACCAAGTTTAGGAAAGATCATTTCTGATTTTAAAGGATGTTTTTCCTTCATTGAAAGCGTAATAAGCTCAGATTTATCAAGTAAATTTGCCATTTTATAAGTCATATTGAAAAAGTCTAAAGAATAAATTCCTTCATAATATTTTCTATTATTCAATTCTTCACTTCTGTTTTCTTCTTCCTTTAAAAGGTGAGGATTAAAAAAAACATTTGAAATTGAGTTACTATTCCATGAAATTTCGTTATTACCCGATTCTCCCAATTCTATAAAACTAATTTTATCTTTATAACATCGAATCTTTATAATTTCAGAGTAAAGACCAAAATTATCGAGCAAATATTCTAATTTTTCTTTTGACAACTTAAAACAACAAGGATATTTTATTGTATGGAGTTCCTCTATGTCTAATTTGCCTGATTCGTGAAAATTTATGCAATTCAACTCTCTTTCTATATGAGAATGAAATTTTTTTGATTTAATTGATATATACAATTTGTCTTTTCCAAATATTAAATTGATTTTAGATTCATCCGAACTTTTACATTTGAGCGCTTTCTGTAAGTCATTTAAGTTAAACCCAATCATACTTTCTTTGTAGAACTTAAATGTTGTATTAACGAGGATTATTTCAAAGATAACGATACGAAGGGGGTCCATAGTAAGAATATAAAGTTTATCTTGATAAATTTTAATTTCTACCTCATCTAATAACGAGGATAATGCTTTAAAGAAGGTATATATTGCGTATCCTTCGAATTCAATCGAACAACAAGCTTTTCTATTAATTAATAGGTCTAACTCATAGCATAATTCTATAAAAAATCGCTGTCTTTTATGACCTTTTTCATCTATAGTCAAAAAAGAGAAACCTAAGAATATCTCATCTAATTGGGTTTCAATAGAATTTTTAAATTCATTAGATAATTGATTAGGTTTTTGTAAAAATGGGGATTCTCCGCTTTCTACTAATCGATTGATTAAATTTTTCTTCCATGTTCCTAATTCTTCTTTTAATTGTCCTTCGAGCTTTCCTTTGTCAGATAAATTCTCCCAATCGAAATTACCTTCATTATTTACCATTTTCAATAATTTTTTGCAAAAATTTATTATTAAACTGCCGTGTTTTTACCGATAATTTATAATTTTACCAATAAAGTGCCCATAAAACCCATTTTAGCAAATTTGAACGTTTCTCATTTGGTTTTATATTCACATCTTTGACATTTATATATTTTACTTGTCGGTATAGCTATTCTTTCCCCTTTCCAAAACTCAAGAGCCCAATTCAAATCTCGTTCTGCTTGTGTTGGATTAAACTTATTGATAAATATTTTAACATTATCAATAGTTAACATGCTCTTTTCTTTCTTATATAATGCCTCCAAAAAAAAGGATTGCAATATTCTTTTAGGTAATTTTTTCATTAGTATGTTATTTCTCATTTCTGGTGGTATTATAATAATTGCATAAAAAAGTGAAGTTGTTTTAAATTTCATTTCTCTTAACAAAAATCCATAGATTTGTGCTTGTACATGATAAGAAGGATATAGTCTTTGAGATTTGCTAAATTTGAATTCATAGATTATTGCTGGTATTCCATTTATGAAATAGACCAAATCTGGTTTTCCTATAAGAAAGATGTTCTTATATTTTACAAGGAAAGGGAATTCGGCGAGCCAATAACGTGGTTTCGTGTATATATTTTTCCAAATTTCCTTTAATTTTACTCCTTTGCCCCCTTCAATCAGTTTTTCATGAGCTTTTTTCCCAATTTTCATTTCTTCCGTTTTTAATGTACCATGAATATATCCAAACTCAATTTTCTTTTCACAATAGAATTGACTTGCTATATCACTTACATTTATATTTTTCCTATTAAATCTGAGGTTTCCCTCTTTTTTTTAAGTTCTTTCCTTAAAGAGAGAAACTTTTTATCCATTCTTCTTGGAGTTTTTGTCATCTTAGGCATCTTTTCTTTTTATCACCTCCTTATTTGTTATTTATAATACGATTATTCAAAAACTCCTTTAACTCTTTTTGAGTGATTTCTATCTTTCTTTTGAAAGTATATCTTATTATATAAAGTGACTGAGATTATTAATATAACTCCAAAACCTAAAACAATTGATTCGATCCATGGAGGTCGTTGGACAATTGTAAAGAATGGGATAGGTCCATTATAGTTAGTATTATCAATCGTTATTGACACATTAATATCGCTATTATTTTGCTTTTGAAAGATCCAATGGGCGATTGAAGCATTTCCAACAAAATTAATGTTAGGTCCATATTTTTGCTCAAAAGTAATGTTCCAATAAGCCATTATAGAAAAACTCCAAGAATTGTTCGAATTAAAGTCCAGATGTAAAATAGTATTATTTTCATCTGCTATATAAAAAATAAATCCTTGATGTGGATTATACACAATTTCAGAATGTCTACGATAAACAAATCCAATTGTGTGTTCATCCTTTTCTGTATATTTTATATTGGAATAATTACCTAGGCTTTTGATAAATTGGCGATTATTAGCTGATATTTGTAATATAGTCTCCATATAGGTGATTGTGATATTACGTGGCGTTGATTTTGCAAAATTTTCCCATATATAGTTCCAATATTCATAATCGTTCATATCAGAATTATTTAAAAAATCAGAGGCAAATATTGGGAACAATGGGGCAGGACCAGAAAGTGCAGAAATCATCTGTATTGGAACCCAAAAAGATGTGTCAGTTTGAGTACTAATATTAAAAGAGAGGTGAAAAACACGTAAATCACTAACACTTGCACTTAAAGGGATATCAAAGACATATGTAGGTTGGTCTTGTTGAGTTAATTTTCCTCCTCCAGTACGTACTACAGCCCAAAATTCAGCACATTGGACTTTCCTACGACTATAGTGATAATCTATAAAGTAAATGCTAAGTAAAGAGCTTCCAACAATCACAAAAACTATTCCAAAGAGATATAAAAGTTTTATTATTCTATTATTCAATTTTGATTTCTACCTGATAATTCATACATTTTTTATTTTCTGATTGATTTTTAAAAGTTCTATATTTTTTTAAACTTATGATTAAATGTTATAAAATTTGTATACTTAAATTACATCTTCATTGCTAAAACCATAATTCTCTATTTAAATGAATGTTAAATAAATTATTTAAATTCTCATACAAAAAACTTAACATTTAATCAAACTTATTCAATTAAAAAAAAAAGTAATTAATTTTTTGATTTAAGATTAGTCATTCAATTTGTTAAATTTCTTCAAATTGATTATTTAACTATTACATTGTTTCCCTCAATTATAAAGATAAACTCTTCAATTTCAAGGTTTGATCCCGAATTAAATGCTAAATCTATGTACTCGCTTGGACCATTTGTATGGTCAGTCCCAAGAATAACCGTATTTATGTCATCGCTAAATTTTAATTCTCTTTTTACATTTCCATCTTTACAATGAACTGCTGAGACAAGATGTAATATGATTTCATCTCCATTTTTCAATTTTGCCAATAGTTTGACTTGGTCTATAGAAGAGATTGTTTTTTGATGTTCTGTTAAACGAAGTCTATACACACCATGTATAGCTTTTAGGCTATTGGTTATCTTATGCTCATAAATTACGTCTTCCCCTTCTAAGTTATGAATATCTAACATTCCTTCATCGAGATAGTTCTCTCCATCAAATACGGAGAGTATGGGACACCCGCCACCACCGCCAGCATAGTATTGGTATGTATTGATGTCAAAAGCCCGACCACTATAAAATTTTACATACCACAGCGAACTAGGTTGATTATAAACAAAATGATGCTGTGCTTTGGTATTATAAGTAAATTTAACTGAGATTGAAACACTTCCAAAGATATCACTTCTTTTGACACTTAGTCCTATAGAACCACTATAAGTCGAAGAGCTTGTCATGGTAACATCTGCAGAGTGTGAACTTCTCCATTCCCCTAAATAAGTGCTTCTGGTTTCACTTAAACTAGCACCCGGTACTGATTGAAAGCTTAATGAATACCAATGTTCAATGAATTCTCGATGAAAATCTCCTATCTCGAAAACCACAAATCCAATTATTAAATAAACTATACCTGATTGGTATTTATGTCTGAATTCACTTCTCCATGTCTGGGTATCTCCATCAGCGACTGTTAAAGGACCATGATCAACACTATATGTTATTGTCTTTGAATATGAGGCACTTGCAGAGACACCCTCGCATTTAACTTCCGATTCTATTGTAATTTCCTTTCCATAATAGACAGACAAATCAAAACTATGAGTAAGTCCATTTTCTGAGTCAACAAGAGCGATTGGATGCCAAACGTTATAAGTAGTTTCATAATCAACAATTGCGATTATATAAATTAAACCAATATTAATTTCAACATTTGAACTCAAGGATTGAATCTCATCTTGACGCTTTTCCAAGATCGTTTTTGTTGCTGGATCTAATGTTTCAAGATTAACTGGAGTCCATTTTTCTTTATTCTGGAAGATTTCATCTTTAAGGATTAATGGGACGGTTTCTTTTTCCTCTTCACCTGGGATTGTAGAAAATACCTGAATTGGGGTAGTATCTTCTTCTTGAATCATGTCTGCATAGGTAGGAGTTAAATCAATTGGATTATTGTGATTTGTATTGGGTTTCATATTGACAATTACATTAAGATGTTTTTGTTGTGAACCAATAGTAAATTGCCTATAGCCATGGAACCCAGTTTCTCCACTTATGCTTGCTTCTATAGCATATTCTCCATGGGATAAAATTAGTAAAATTTCCCCATTTTCATCTATTTGATAGGATTCTGCCTGATCAATTGGAATTCCATTTTCATGTGGGTAAATAGTGAGTTCTACATTTGGAATTTTGGTACCTTCATATGAACATATTATTGTCACTTCGGCGGAAGAATTTTTAAATGCTACACCTTGCCCAATAAAGATTGTAGAAGTAGTTAATACTGTTAAAAATAAAAACACCGCAATTGTAAGCATTGAAGATTTTGAAGGATTTGATCGATAATTAGAATTTAACTTTTCTAATTTTTTTGACATTTTTTGTCCTCTTGAAGTATATTTTTCCATATTATCACTTTAAATTTTATTTTTTGTTTTTAATTTAAATTTATAGATCGTGACATATAAGTATAATTTAGTTATAACATTACCCCTGAGATTTTATCATTTGATTCAATATTTTTGGTACAAATTCCTGAAAGAAGTCGTCTTTCTTATCTTCTTTCTTTGCTATTTTATTCGCTTCGTGGTATAATGAAGAGAATTCATCATCAGCATTGAGAATGTAATTCCTTGCCCATCCGTGAAAGGTACTAATGGTTATATCAGCATCGTAATCTTGAGGATTGAGTATATTAAAAATTTGTTTTTTCAGTAATTTATTATAACATAGGATTAGAATCTTCCAATCAGGATGTCGCTTAGCTAATATTCTCGCTCTCGCGATTAAAAGAACTGTTTTTCCACTACCTGCTACTCCAAAAATTAAACGATGTCCTTCCTTTAACTCCCTTGCCAGTTTTTCTTGATCTTCATCTAATAATTTGACCTTGTCTTCATTTTTGAAATATTCCACTAAATTTGCTTGCTTTAGAGTGGGTAATCGGCAAGTAGGTATGAGATTGGCCCGAATATGTTTGAATTGATCATTAGTAAGTTCACAGTTCAAAGGTATTATATCATAAAAAAAAACCCTAAATTTCTCATTTCGGCCAAGTGTTTCCTTGAAGCATAATTGAACTTTCTTTGGAGAAATTTTCCTTATTTCTTCAGCGATATATCCTTTTTGCGGGATTTGTCTGAAAACAACTAACCTACAAATTGGAATATCAGTATCTTCTGAAAAATGACAACGATCAATCCTGCCTTTGACGACGCGATAATATTGATATATCTGATCAAAAGGATTATCAAGTAGCACTAATTTTTCATGTTTCAACCGTTCCCATTTCCCAGATTTCGAAATCGTTTTAAGATATTTTTCAGAATAATCCTTGATTTCTACGATTATAACACCATACTTAGGAGAAAGTAAAAGAAAATCGGGATGAATTCCTCCGATATCTGGCTCAAAATACCCTAATATGTGATCTTCTCCAAGAAATACATTCTTAATTCGGTTATAAAATGCTCTCTCGCCGTCTGTTGCCGTAAGAGGGGGTTGACTAAGGAAATTTGCCATGATTCAAAATAAATATTTTTTATTCGACTCGTACCCTTAACAAGGATAAAGAGTTTTGAATTATAATAATATAGTCAACTATCTTCTAAATAAATATAAAATTTTCCAAAAAAAATGTTATGAAAATAGGGAAAAAGATAAATTTTTGGTGCATTTATTTAGATTAAGACAGAAAAGTAATTTAAGTGGTTAAAGTGAAAATTCTTTCAATCGGATTTAAGAATCCCTTCCACGAATCTGGATATACTAACACAATTGAGATTTATAATCTTGAAAATATCAATGTATTCATTGGAAAAAATAATTCCGGTAAAACAAATGTTCTTAGAAGCTTATATAATTTATTACATCAAGATATTGATAGAAGCAAAGCTTTTCGTTATTTAAAAATCAAATTAGACTTTAAAGATATTAATTTAATTTTAGGTAAGTTTTACGATAAAATTTTAAAAATCTATCAAAATCGAAATAATACAACCCCTGAAACTGATCTTAGAAATAATAGATTAAAATCTAATTTAGAAAACGGAAAATTCGTAAATGCTTTCAATCCATTATATAACCTTAGACTGAACATGGATAATCCATTTTTTAAGACCTTTTCGATGATTTTAAATTTTAATTACGATGTTGCCTATCAAAAATTTTTATTTAACTATGAATTTGAGAATATTGACGATCTTGATGTAGATCTTAAACCTACCATAGAAGAAATTTTCAAGGGAATTAGTTTGGACCAAGATCGCGTTAGTTTATTAATAGATCATATTTTACCATTAAAAAATGTCATATTAATTCCATCGTTTCGAATACTTGGATCAAGTGAAAAAGATTATCAAACACAAGAAATCACTAAAATAAAGGAGACAGTAAATCTGTTATTTGAGAAAAGCTTTAATAGGATACCAATTAATTTACCCCGAGAGAAACCCTTTGAAATCCCCAGCCTAGCTTTAATCCTTAATACAATTAAAAGGGGAAAAATATCATCTACATACAGATCCTTACTTAGACCTGAATTCTTTGAAACGTTTAATTCTTCCTTGCAGCAAATATTTCCTAATATAAAATTATCTATAAAGTGGAATTTTAGTGATCAAAAGACTATTGGAGGTTATATCGAAGATGATAAGGATATGGGTAATTGGACAAAATTAGGACATGGTACACAGGAATTAATATCATTGTTATTTCTTTTAGTGCTTCCCAGAGATGGTATTTATATAATTGATGAACCAGAAAATGGACTTCATCCCGGACTTCAATCAAAATTGTTGCATTTCATCAAACATATAATTCTTACTGATGGTTCCTACAGTAAACAATTCTTTTTTGCTAGTCATTCAACTAGTTTTATAGATTTCACGGGAGATTGTTCACATTTTGTATGCAAAAAAGACAAAGAAGAATTCTCTATTGAGTTGTTAGAGAAGGAAAAACTGCAAATTATTAGAAATGAATTAGGACTTAAGCCGAGTGCATTATTACAGGCGAATGGTATTATTTGGGTTGAAGGTGTCTCTGGAAAGCCTTATGTAAAAATGCTTTTTCACTGTTTTGGAATAAATTTAGATGATTTAGATGTAAATGTTATACATTTTGGAGGGGGTGATGATATCACTAGCAACCATTATACAATTGATTTATTGAAAAGTATGAATCCTAATTTCTGTATTATAATAGATAGTGAAAAAGATGATATAAATGATGAAATAGATGAATTATTTGAGAAAAAAATTGAATTTGAAGAAAGAGGACATTTTTTCTGGATTCTTGAGAAATTTCGAAATATTGAGGGTATTATCCCTCAAGAAGTTATAAACGAGTATTTTGATTTAAAAATACCTCTATCAAATAAAAATCTCAAACAACCTTTTGAAACCTTAACTTCATATATCAAAAGGTTAAAAGACCCCTCAGTTGGGATCATTCCCGTGGATCGAAAGAAATATAAGAAAACTAGTGACGCTCCGAGAATTTGTGAATTAATCAAGTCTAATCCTGACTACAAATTGAAAATTACAGAGGATAAATATTTGAAAGAAAATATTAAAAGTATGGTAGAAGAAATTGAAAAATGGAGTACCATAGATATCAGTATAATTAATAGAAAAAGAGTAAATGAATTATTCAATTCAATTCTTGATCTTCTCGAACATTTAGAAAGTGAAGAGTACTGGGTTAATACAGGAATTAGAGATGAGAAATTGAAAGCTAAAATATTAAATTTTACTGATAACATTGAAGATCTAAAAAATTATTTTGGATTTAACATTATAAGCCAAGAACAAGGGAATTCTTTTAAGACAATTACCATCCTAGAAGGTAGATACATAATTACATTCAGAATTCACCCACCCTATGAGAGTACAATTAATAAGAAGGGAAGAGTAATGGGACCGTTCAGATTAGATAAGGAGAATACAACTGCACAAGAGATTAAAAAATTAATGTTCAGTGAAATAAGAGCTAAATTAAAAATGAAACTTAATCTTAAAATAAAATCCCTTTTTTTTGGAAACTCACAAAGTGATTGAGAAAAATGAGACCATATAAGGAAATCAAACCTTTTGAAAGAAGAGCTAAACCTAAATATACATACACTGATGGCAGAATCATGATGGGAGAGATTTTAGACGAAATTGAGATTGAAAAGGGAAAAGTTAAGATTTATAAAAATCTCGTTCAAAAGATCAAGTGGGATAGAGCCCAAGATCAATTAGAATTTAGGTTTTGTTATTACTACAATGATTTGAACGATCAAGACCATGAGTGGATATTTGGACAATTTGCTTGTACAGTTACTCCACAAGAATTTATGCTCTTTATAGAAAAAATGAAAGAAAAACGATTGATACAGGGTGGACTTGTGATTATAACAACATTACGAATAATACTATAATTGGCAATCTAAAGGGTATTTATTTAGACGGCGCGGAATATAATACTGTTTCCTATAATATTTTAATCGATAATTCATTAAATGGGATTTAAATTGATAATTCCGCTACTTTCGATAATATAATCAAGAATAACCTACTTTTTGGTAGCGGGTTTCATTTGACAGGTTACTTGAATTACCTCTCATCAGATGGTATTGACACCTCCAATAAAGTTAATAATAAACCAGTCTATATTTATGCAAACCAATTATACTTAGATTCATCTGATTTTGTTAACGCGGGACAAATATTTGTACTCAATTGCAACAATTCAATTATTTCTAATTTAGATCTTTCCAACGGAACAACGGGGCTTTATTTACACTCTTCTTTTCTCTAATATTTTTGCTTCTCTTTCAATTTGCTGTGTTTTAAGTGATTTAACAAGTGGGGCAAATTCTTTTGTAATTATCTTTTTTACTCTTTCTTTCTCTTTTTTACTCCTCTTTCCATAGTGCCATAAACCATAGGTTGCCATAATTAAGGCTGAAATTACTTCATACAGAATCAATGTTATTATTATAATAGGTCCAATTAAGTTTCCAATTACATCAGACAGAACCAATGCTATTAGTAAAAAAGGCACAATGAGGAAAGGCATTACAACCAAGACCACCTAAGGAATATGCCACTTGCCAAGTTGTTCAGATGGTGTTTTTTTTGTAATTATCTTCACATCCTAGTTTATTGGCGTTTTTAAAATAATTTATTTTTTATTAATTATTTATTTAATATGAATTGATTAAATATATGTCTTTATATGTTTCCATACACTCTTATTACGCTTCTTCACTGCGTTTAGCAATAGTTTTATTTGATTAACTTCCTTTTTTTTACACCTTTATTACTAATTTCTTGCTTCTCATCATTTATATATTCTCTTATTCTTTTAGGGAAAGGTACCTTGTACCCCACCAATCAGTTAATAACCGGGATTTTACTATTGTTAAGTTTAATCTCGGAGGAATAACGGGAAACTTGATTATGTCAACGATTATCCAACATAACTTACTAATTATCTCCATTCCATTAGTATTCATTATCTGGTTATTTGGTTCATTTTCATGGATAATTCCAAATTTTTACTATTCAAAAGTTGTAATTGTTGAAAGAAAAAAATAATTATTTATTTTGGATATTTTTCAAACCACTCTTTTACATCCTTTCTAAACTTTGTTTGAGCGTCTTCTCTATCTGTTGTCTGATATGTCATCGCAGTTATTACATTGCCATTTAAATCTCTCATTACAAAAATGAATCTATCAGTAAGCTCTTTAAAAACTTCAGCAGTTATTTCGAAATTATCCATACTAAAAGGTTTAAGTCTCTCACATAATACCATCTATTTATCACCTCCTTATTTATCATTTTAATTCTTTTAATGATTCAATTTTATGGAATTTAAATAGTGCTTTATCAATTTCTCTTAATTTTCTTTTCAAATCAGGTAAAAAAAATAAGCGATTACATTTAAAAAAAAAATAATGTCTTCTAGAGATTTCGAGTAGTCTTCGTCGTAGAACTCAAAGACGAATTCTTCATCTCTAATCTCTTTTTTTTGCGTCATGGTTATTGGTTAAAATTAAATTTTACTTAGATTCCAGACAATTGTCTTTATTTTTACCGAATTAAGAAAATTCGATGTAATTTTATAATATAGTAATAATCAATTCTTTACTTTACTTTACAAAGTTTACTTTTTTTTTCTTTATAAATTTTGATTTGATGGTCAAAGTTAAAATAACAATTTAAACTACTATTCTCGGTTTGCATCAAAAATACAGACAAGATCTTTCAAATTTTTCATCCTCAGAATAATATACTTCTTTCCTAAAAATTTGGAGATAAATATTAATTATTTCTAAAAATTGAAGAGGATGAAAAAAATGTTTAATTTCAGATACTTCTGATTCATTTTTAGTTTCTTTTTGATAAACGGGAAGGAAGCTACTTTTTTCAATAAGATAATGTATAAACCATCTAAACTGATTTTTTCTTCTAGAATTTATGATTTTATTTTTGATTGCAGTATTAATACAATCTCCTATACTTAATAACTTCCTTTTTATTTTACTCTTCTTCCATATCATGAATTGTTTTGAACTCAATCTTAATATTTTATTATTGGTAATCATTAATAAATATCGTTCTTAAATTTTTAGAATAGCTAATTATTATTACATTACATTTTCCAAGACTAAGCTAAAGGTATTGAACTAATGCATTTTTTTCATTTTTTCTACATTAAAATAAACTTAACACTAATTTTTCTTTAATAAAAAAAGTGGCGAAATACCGTCGCATCGCCACAGCCTTGCATTTTAACTACTATAATAGCACCATTAATCCAAACTTCTCGAAGGTAAACATACATTTAAGAGAATTTCAATTATTCCCTTTAATTTTCCGTAATTCCCATTTATTAATCATAGTTATACTATCATCTTAACTGAGATTTCTATTTTTCATTATTTAATCATATTTTTATTAGGTCATTATCATTGTAAATAATATTGAAAATTATAAATTTCATTGTAAAATATTTCTAGGGACATTGTAGATAATTTCTATAAAAGATTCAAAAAAATTGTGAGTTTTCAAAATAAATGAAAAATATTCCAAATAAATGCAAATTATTGGATAAAAATTATATTTTACAATTAATTAAACATAAAAAGAGAAATAAATACAATGAAAATAATGTTCTTTTATGACTTTACAAAATAAGTTCACTAAATCTATAAAACCAAAAAGTATCAAAGACTTAGATAATTATACAATCATAAGTGAATTTATGGAATGTTTCAAGAGAGATTGCCAAATATTCCATAGTAGTTGTTCAAATATAGATGAAATCTCTGAAAGATTTTTGGATATAAAGAATTATCTTATATTTACCAACCTATTAAATAATTTTATAAATAGAAACAAGTTTCATTCCAAGCTAACAAAATATAAAATAACACCAGTTCAATTTTATTTAGCCCAATTTTGGAATGATTATCTATGTGAGGTTGATAAAATCTATGAAGATTGTCAGAATAAGTTAAGTATAAATATAACATTTCCGATACAAGAAGAAGACATCGATTCATTAGATGATATAGAAAAAGAAATTGCACAAAAAGCATCAGAAGATTTCTATTCCACATATATAAGATTTACTGTAATGGTAATTGGTTTGGTAAATATTATCTTTTCTGCACTAGAAGCATCATGTAAAATATTATGTTCTTTGTGTTGTTTTAATTTCTCCTCAAGCTATGCTCGAAATGAGATCATTCAACATAGCGAGATCTGGAAGACCTTAAAAAGATTAAGTCAAATTGGTTCTCGTGAAAGCAATGATTGTAAAAATTGCCAAATAAACAATAATTGTTCCTTAAACACTAATTTCGAAGCATTAGCGAATATTTACTGCTATGCAATAAAAGTAAGAATGCTTGCAGATTATGATGATATATTTTTTAATGAACCACAAATTCTTTATAATATTAAGGAATACTTTGATATTTTAGAGAATGTTATTATTAATCAAATGAATATTCAAAAGCAGTGTATTGATGGATGATGGAAGGTAAAGTATCAGAAATAATTGACCAGTATACTATTGCAATTAATATAGGCGAGTTGCATGGTGCTTCAGAAAATATGAAATTCCAAGTTTTTGCACCAATTATTGGAATCTTTGATCCTGAGACAAAAGAAAAATTAGGAGAATTTGAATACCTTAAAGCTACAGTTAAAATTATTAAAGTCTATGAAAAATTTAGTATAGCTGAGAGTATTGACACTATGCAAACTTCAATTCTACCATTCCCCACTTTCACAACCATAAAAATAAAGAAGTTACCTGCTGAATCTTTTAAAATTGAAAGAAATATAGAAAAAGGAGATTATGTAAGACAATTGAATGAAGAAAATTTAGTTACTTATGTAAAATGTGATTATTGCAAAAAAGAGTTTAAATCACCAATTCAAGTAAAAAATTTAGCTGAAAGTAATATCAAGGGAAATAAAACGATTTGTCCACATTGTAATAAAGAAACTTTAATAGAAAATAGAAATATGATCAATAGAATTTTAGGAAAATTAAAGATATAATTAATTAAATAAAATACTACTCATTATTCCAAAATAATTCTAAAAGTTTTTGTCATTCCAAAACATTCATAGGTTCATTCCAATTTTTATTTAAAAAACTCACTAATATTATTGGTTGCTCATTTAAAGAAGAGTGGTAAAAAAAAGTTGTTTATGGTATTAAAAAGTTGTTTCTGTGTCATCAAAAGGTTGTCTTATTACTTTCTCCTCGAGAAACTAAAAAATATTAAAAAACAGGAATGAATATTCTGAATTAGCTGTAAAGACGTTGAAAAAGGAATTATAATATTTTCATTTATCACTATAACTTATATCAGTTTTCACTTTTCATTAGAACCAGTTACCATCAGAAGTGTGAAATAGCAAAAACCAGGCGAAAAATGAATAGTTATAGTAAAAAGTGAATTAAGTTACATTAAAATCTGAATTTATTAATTATTTTGTTTAACTTAGTATCTAACAATTTAAGAAAGCGAAAACGAATATCGGGGTTAAAAATCCACTGGTAATTACACACCACCACGGTCATTTCTTTTAGCAGGTATTTAGTGAGGAAATAAGGACAATACTTGTTCTCTTTACAATACTCTATTAACTCTTCTGCGTCAACTGGCTTTTTAAATTCGAACAGATCGAATTTTTTAAGCCCCTCGTTAATTTTTTTCACTTTTCGGTAATACACGCAGTTGTTATTTTTGCGAAGGTCAGCGCATACTGCCATAGATTCTGAAGGACTCGCCCTCAGCCTTAACAAGACGTTGTTAAGACACATATTGTTTCGCCCTCGCATAGAAATACCCGCAATTGATTTGCTGGTACTCGATAAAGAACTTTCGATTTTGCTTACCTCCTTAATTACTCTCGACGATTGGGCGTGCGTCCGGCAAAGGTATACGATCTTAAACCCTTTGTCTTGAGCTAGCGGCAACAACGCGCTTAACGCCATGATGGTCTTTCCCGTACCGTTTGGGGCAACTAATAGTATGTTTTTTCCTTGTCGCGCGCTTTTTTCTATTTGGTCAATAATTTGTTCCTGGTCTTTG
>SDBT01004992.1_pt1 | contig 22397 bp, 19 predicted proteins | sample 2277101 | NCBI WGS metagenome assembly SDBT01 (sample SAMN10404973, study PRJNA504765) | marine sediment metagenome | isolation source: marine sediment core GS10_PC15, 103 cmbsf | place: Arctic Ocean: Southern Knipovich Ridge | collected 2010 | reverse complement strand
CTACCTACTGGCAGCCAAAAGGAGGAGCAATTTGTCTTTCTGCTTAGCTTTATTTAGTTATATTTATATATATTATATTAACAAAATTTATCAGTAAAATTTATTATCTTATTATACGAGGAGTAAACATGAATAAAACAGAAACCATCTTCAGGACTCAGGATCTATCTGGCAAGCTTTTTAATGGCCCGAGGCGATAAATTAATAAAGGTGGAAAAGTCCGGATCAATTGCCACTTTCGTATTTGAGAACCAGGATGAGATGGATAGGATAGTTACCTCGTTTTACAACAACAAGGAACTGGTAAATGCCAATAAACTGATTAGTTCCATTAGGGATCTGAAGTCACTAGTTCACAACATATGAAAGAAGAGGAGATGAAAAAATCCCAAAAATTTAAAAAAAAAGGGGGGGGGTGCAAATCATGAATAATAAAAGCCTTGAACTAAATGATGTTGTGAAGATCAAACAGAAAATACCTCCATAGTATATTGATGTTCAAAATTAAATGTAACTTTATAAATTCTAAAAAAAGAGGAGGAAGAAATGAATAATATTAAGAATCAAATAACTGAAGAAGTTCAAGTTAAAAAATGTAGCAAATGCGGATTGGAATATGAGCTAGTTCAATTAGGTCCACGTAATAGTATTTCTCGACCAAAATGTGTTTGTGATGAATTAAATATCAAAATAAATAGGGAGATGTTAATTAAATTAATGAAGCTTGCTAGCAATGGTATAAACGCAATATCTCAATATAGCAGGCTTCTAAAATTGAAGATACCAGATGAGCAAGATTATGATTATTCACTGGATTGGACTACTTATGCATACATTTCCAAAATTATAGAAAGGCAAACTGGTTTGGATCATTCTTATTATACTATTTGGAAAGAAGGACTTGACAGCATAAATCACTTGATTTATGAAGAAACTCGTTCTTATAAAGGAAAAGATATGAAGCATTTTCTTAAAGCAAAAATAAAAATCAAGAATCTAAAAATTAAATTACCATGGAAAGTGATTGAAAGAAAATCGTTTAATAAGGAATGTAGATTCTGTGGTAAGAAATATTTAGAGAGAACTATGTACTTCGGGAAGTTTCCCTTTACCTACTCGATTAAGCCAGAATGCCTATGTGAGTGTAGTTACAAACTTAAGATATGGAAGTGGCAAATTCCATATCTTGTAGGGGGTATAAGATATGGAGCATTTGTTGTGAGTATGTTTAATTCTCTTATTAATAGTTGGGCAGACAATCCTGTTTTTCTTAAATCAGATTATTATGTAAAGATGAAAAAAATTATAAAAATGATCAAAGAGCAAACTGGAATTAATGAGGAAATACCTAAATTTCACTTTTTTCCAGACCAAATATATTTTATTAAACAAGCTGTAGAAGAAGAATGCAGAAGGGCAAAGAAACAATGGGAGAGAATTGAGAAATTGCATGTTGAGGATATGAAGGAGATGGAAAAAAATGATTCAAAGAAAAAGGTAACAAATCTTCAAATAGTAAGAGACATAAAAAATAGGAATGAAAAATAAATAAGGGCTGGGTATCCTTATATTTAAAAAAGGTACACCAATAATTAAATTGAGCAGAGGCAGGTAAAGTGGCAAATCCAGATCCAGAAAACGGTCATATAGACATACCCCATGAACTGGCAGAGGAGCTTATGAAGATTAATATTACACCCTACCAGTACAGGGTCCTCTGGTTGATATGGAGAAAAACATATGGCTGGCATAAAGATAATGACTTTATATCGCTGACTCAATTTGAGGACCATACAAACCTTGATAGAAGAAATATAGCCCGCACCATTAAAAACCTTGAAAGGTTAAATATTATAAAAGTAGAAAGAGAAGAAGGTATGAATAAATATGAGTTCAATCCGGATTATGAGATGTGGAATAGAGGGGCCAGTGTTAGAGGTGACACTAGTGTCACTACAGACACTACACCAGTGTCTAAACAGACACCAATAATAGTGTCAGATGGGACACCCACAAAAGAAAAGAAAGAAACTATACAAAAGAAAGAGGAGCTTACTAAAGAGGTGTTTGAATATTATTGCAAAACGGTTAAGAAGTTAAAGGTCTGGGATAAAAAGAGGAAAAAGATGATTTGTGCTCGCTTAAAGACATGGACCCTAGCTGAGCTAAAGGAGGCTATAGATGGGATGGCAAATTCAAAGTGGCATATGAAAAACGGTCAAAACAGTTTTGAGCTAATCTTTAGAAACGATGTAAAAGTAGAAGAATATATCGGTAAAAATAAAAAGGTTTTAAATGGTAAGGAGGAATTGCCATGGATACAAGAAAATTAAATAGACTATCTCCTCATGATACTGATTCTGAAAAAGCTACACTAGGGTCGATGCTTCAATCTGAAAAAGCAAGAATAGATATTTTTTCTATGCTTGAGGCAAGTGATTTTTACAATTTGTCTCACCAGATCACATACAAAGCACTTGAATGCATGCACCTGGCAAAAGAATTAATTGATCCAATAACTATAGCCGACTTTCTAAAAAGAACTGGCAAAATAAAAGAGGTGGGAGGAAAGGTTTATATTCACAGCCTAATAGCTGATATCAGTGCACCTTCAGGGGGAATACATTATGCCCAAAGGGTAAAGGACTATAGCCAGCAACGGAGAGTGCAAAGGGCTGCCCAGGAGATATATACAAGGGTAATGGAGGGTCTCAAAGAAGATATTGAAGAGTTTAAAAGCTGGGCACAAAAGAAAATATTTGATGCCACCATGGATACAAGTAAAAGTAAGTTAGTCAAGTTTGGTAGCTTTAATGAGGAATTTTTATCAGATCTCAAGGTAAGAAAAGAAAGGGGAGGTAGTATCATTGGTATTTCCACAGGATTTAATAACCTTGATACTACCCTATCGGGACTTCAAAAGAAAAAGCTCTATGTAATTGCTTCAAGGACCTCCATAGGAAAAAGCTCCTTTGCTCTAAACATTTTAACCGAAGTGTTAAAGAACAAAGTAAAGTGCTTGCTCTTCTCCCTGGAAGAAGACAGTCTCGATATCTACAGAAAAATAATTTCCATAAACATAAAAGTAAACAGCCAGGATCTGGTAAATGGAAAAGTTGGCAATGAGAAAGAAATCGGAGAAGAGATAGGTAAAATAGAAAACTATCCCCTCTATTACTACAATTCCATGACTGCCTCAATTGACAGCATAAGAAAGTACGTAACTGAAGCCAAATACAAATGGAACATAGATCTTGTGGTAGTAGATTATATTCAGTTAGTCGAGTGTGGCAATGGCGATAACAGGGAGCAGAAAGTAGCTGCAGTAGCCCGGGGCCTAAAAACCATTGCTGCAGATAATGATGTTATTGTAATTGGACTATCACAGTTTAATAGAAATGTAAAAGAAGATAAAAAACCAACACTATCAGACCTTCGGGAATCCGGGGCAATAGAACAGGACGCAGATGTAGTTATATCACTGTCTAGATATGGCAATTATGATTATATAGGAAAAGAGGGCCAGGTGGAGGTCACCATACTAAAAAATAGGACTGGCCCCCTGGGAAGGATACTTTTTAAGTTCCTGGGAAAATATACAAAATTTATTGAAATTGATGATAGTAAAAAATAATAAAAAAGGAAGTAAATCCCACAGAAATCCGGGGTAAAATTATAAAGAGCTAAAAGCACAGGATGTTATACCAAAGTGGTTTGGAGAGCAGTAGGGATGAAAGTACCATTTACCTATAACATTAGTATAAATAGGCAACAATTACGTTTGAAGCACTTTGTAAGTGAGGCAATTCGCATATCAAAAGTGATAATTTAAACTATTAGTTTGAATCGAAATAACTTAAATTTGCTTAATGATTTAGGTTAAAAAAGGCAGGTGTCAAAAATATGGGTGGAACAGGAAGTGGCATGGGATTGAGATCTAATAGATTAAACAGAAAGTGGACTTGTGAAGAATCAAGAAGGATAGATATTAGATATTATTATAAAAGTATGTTAAAGAAGGGCAGGCAGTTTCCTATTAGCTGGACCTCTACAAAATCAGGGCGAGCAGGAACTATAGAAATTAATGTTGGAGAAGAAGAAATAATTCTAATATATACGACTACTGACCCTGAAGCAGGAAAAGAGGTAGATTTTACATATTCAGTCTATTTAGATTATACACCTTGTAATTATGGAGGGCGGAGAGTCTGGTTAATATGTCCAGAATGTTGTAGGCGAATAGCAGTGATCTACTATGATAGAAGGGATAGTTACTTTAAATGCAGAATATGTGCAAATCTTAATTATCAAAGCAGCCAAGAAAATAATGAAAGATGTTACTCTATTGATAGTAAGATAAAAAGAATCGGAAGAAGATTAAAATTACTAAAGAGTGATATAGAAGATGATATAGAAGAATTAATATTCCAAGCTTATACAAAGAAGAAACCAAAAGGTATGCACAACAAAACTTATAATCGATTAATAGGAAGGCTTGAAAAATTAACCCAAGAAAGAGAAGAAGCGCATATCTGTGGTCTTTTAAAAGTAATAAAAGTTAAATAATATTTAACTTTCAATATAGGTAGACGATCAGAACATTGAATAAATCAGGGAAAAGAAGAAGTAAAAATTATGAGAGCAAGTTTTCCATATTTATTAATTCTTTGTTAAAGTTGTAATGACTTAGTGTTAATTAAAGTTTAGAAATAATATACAGATTAAAATAAATGATGCCGACATTGCCATACAATAATAAAGAAAAAAAGACAATAGAATCTCCCCATGTAGTTCTCTTAGGGGCTGGTGCATCAAAGGCTGCATTACCTAATGGTGATGTATACGGAAAAAAATTACCATTGATGAGTGAGCTAACAGACGTTCTTGATTTAAAAAATACTATTAAAAAAAATGGTTATTTAGGAGACACTTCAAATTTTGAAGCTTTTTACTCCGAGATATTTAATCAATCCCAATACAGTAATCTTGTGAATAAAATACAAAAAAGAGTTCGCGAATATTTTGAAGCTTTAGAAATTCCAGATACGGTGACAATTTATGATTACTTAATACTATCTTTAAGAGAAAAGGATATTATCGCAACATTCAATTGGGATCCATTATTGTTGAAGGCATATTTAAGAAATCTGAAAGTAAAACCATTACCTCAGTTGGCATTTTTGCATGGGAATGTTTATTTGGGGGTTTGTAATACTGACCAACATCTTGGATACCTAGGGTCACTTTGTGAAAATTGTCATACCCCTCTACAACCTGTTCAGCTTCTATATCCAACTTCACAAAAGAACTATAACAAGGACCCAGTAATTAAGTTTCAGTGGGATTTACTAACGAATCGGTTAGAGTATTGTTACTTCCTTACTATATTTGGTTATAGTGCTCCTAAAACAGATATTGAAGCACGAAAACTAATGAAAAAAGCTTGGTCAGATAATAAAACTGCTGAACTGTCACAAATTGAGATAATTGATACTAAGGATCGAGAAGAACTTAGTAAAAATTGGTCAGAGTTCACTATTCGAGATCATTATGGAGTGTTCCCTAGATTTGAAGATTCTTGGTTATGGAGTTTTCCAAGACAAACCTGTGAAGCACTTTTTGACGCAACAATGCGGAATACTCCACGTAAACCAACGCCATTTCCGTACACAGATTCGCTGGAAGAGTTACATAAATTCATTAATGAATTAAAAATAAAAGAGCTATAAAGTAATATTTGCTATATATTTTCCTTTATTTTTCAGCCTCTTGGAGTAAAAAAATCCTGGTGATACATTTAGTAAATTGTTGGATGATATTCTACTAAAGCTGGTGTTCAAATTCTAAACAAAGGCGTGAAGATACATTCTTTGCGATATAGTTCCGATTTTGTAGTAGGGTCTATTTTTAGTGCGATAGAGTACATATTATGTAGATAATAGGAACTTGATTAAACTGCAATAACAATTCTGAAAGATTAATAATCTATTTTCATTGGGTATTGGTCTAAAGGAAAATTTCTGTTCTATTAAGGACAAACAGTCTGGTGAATATTATAATCTTATATATAAATAATTTATTTTTTATCAATATTTTTTAATATTAAGATATTAGTGATAATATTATAAGAGATTGAGTATAGAAGGAGAGAATAAGGGGATACTTTTTTAAAAAAACTTAATATTTATTGAAAAAGGAGTGTTTTTTGATTTCAGTGCATTTCATGAATGTAGGGTTTGGAAATATGGTGGCTATTATATTTCCAAATAACAATATTGTATTCTATGATTGCAATTTAACTAATGATAATGAAAAATATATTCTTGGCTATTTAGAATTAATTATGCCAAAAAATGAAATAGATGTTTTTATTAATTCTCATAGAGATGCAGATCATATGAGAGGAATAAAAAAATTAAATGAAAAATATCAAATTAATGAGATATGGGATTCTGGAGTTAGTGGAAATACTGATACTCCTGAATATTGTGAATATATGTCTTTGAAAAAAGAAATTAATAATCATGAGGTAGGGCCTTTTGAAAACCTAGACATTGAACCTAGAGTAAAATTTTTAAATGGTAGGAGGAGTAATTTAACTGAAACAAATTCACAAAGTATTGTCGTTAAAATAGAAGGTGATTATTCTTCCATAATGCTGGCGGGTGATACGGATGCAAAAGTTTGGAAAGATTATATAATGCAAGAAATACCATCCAAAGTAAAGAGTACTTATTTATTGGCCAGCCACCATGGTTCTATTTCTTTTTTTGATCATCCAAATATTTTAAAATATTACTATGCAGAACATATGAGAAAGATCAATCCAGACGTTACGATAATATCTGTTGGAAAAAATGTTCATGATTTACCTAATGAAAAAGCAGTTACACTATATAGGAATCATTCCAATGGTACTGATAAGGGGTCTAAAATATTTCGTACCGACCACCACGGAAATATTATTGTTGAGTTAGATAAAGATAGGGGCAGTTTAATTTCAGTAAATCAATTATAAATTTATTAATAGAAAATAGAAATCGTCTTATAGTATGAATTTAATTAAATCACTATTTAATATTTATGACCTATTTAGCTATCTGTCTAATGGGTTTATATTATCAGTTGTAATATATTTTCTGTATTTTGGTAAAAAAAACATAATTGAAGCTACAATCGAAAAGCTCACATTATCTGTAAGCGTTATTCTTCTTGTCATAGTATCCTATATTATTGGGCATTTAATCTCAATGTTATCAAGTTCATTTTTTGAAAAAATCATAATAAAGAATTTATTGGGTTATCCTTCAAGTAACTTCTTTTCGGAAAAACAAATCAGATTTAAAGCAGTTAGAATAATCTTTGGGGTGTACTTCTATAAGGCCTCGTATAGTAAAGTTTTAAAAGACAAGATAAAGAATAAATACAAGGAAATATTTATATTAGATTTTAGAAATTCAGAAAATTTTAACCTTTGTTTTCACTATGTAAAAGAAAAAAGCCTCGTCACATACAATAGGCTTCTAACTTTTATTTCAATCTACGGTTTTTGCAGGAATTTAAGTATAAATTTTCTAATAATAGCGGTAATACTACTTGCAAACAGCTATTTTCTTTTCGGACTTATAACTATTATTTTTTCATATTTATTCTTTTTAAGATATTTAAAATTCTTCAGGCAATATGGTGATGAGGTTTACAAGACTTTTATCGTTTTGGGAAAATAGATTAGTTAGGAGCGTAAAAAAGTGATCAAATTTCACTTCATGAATGTTGGTCATGGTGATACCACAATTATTGAGTATCCTGATGATAGAATTGGGGTGGTAGATTTTAATAGAACTATGGAGCTAGATGAAAATAGCGCTAATGAAATAGCAGAGGAACTAGGTATAGATTTTAATAAAATGAAAAATAGAAAAAACTACTATAAAGATCTCTATAAATATTACGACATTGCACTTGATGATCCTCTAAATTATCTAACAGAAAATTTTGAAGATAAGGATATTTATAGATATATACAAACCCATCCTCATATGGATCATTTATCTGGATTTAAATCATTGATTGAGGAAAAAGAGATTAATAATTTTTGGGATACAGAACACGAATACATTGAAATATCAAAATTTAAAAATAACTCTCAGGAAGAGGACTGGAAGGCCTATTTAGATTACAGGAAAGATAAAAAATTAACGTTTTATAGATCAAATGATAAGATTTCATCCAAATCTGGTTCCTATTCCTATGATATATATGTTTTTCATCCAACCAAAGATGCATTGGATGAAGGGGATAATGAGGATAATCAAGATCCAAACATTTTTAGTTATATTGCTTTAATTAACTATTCGGGGTTTAAGGTTGTATTGGGAGGGGATGTTCTTCAAGAATATTGGAAAGATTTGTGGGGCTGGTTAGATGACAACGATAAAGCAAAAGAATTATTAAAAGACATTCATATTCTAAAAGCATCCCATCATGGTAGAAAATCAGGAAGATGTGGCTGGGATGAAAACGAAAAATGCAAAAGGGATTTCTTAAATTGGATGGACCCTGATTATGTAGTAGTATCAGTAGGTAAGAAGCCGGAAAATTGTGATGCTACTGAATGGTATAGAAAAAGAGAAGATGGATCCTCTAGAAATGTAATGACCACAAGATGGCATGGAACAATATGCATTTCCTACGATGGGACTACTCCCTTTGAAGATAATGGTATAACAGTTGAGACAAGATATGACAGAGAAGATAAAAAAGATTTCATTCAAGAGCATGAGCGATTATATGGTGACCAAATATATAAGTTCAAAATAGGAGCCAAATTAGATACTGATTCAAATGGTGACTTTGACGAGGAATATATAAATAATGGAAGGGCTTTAGAAAAGAATAAATTTATAAATTTTTATATAAAGGATACAAACATACCAAAACTATATAGAGTGAAATGGAGAGTTGTAAATACAGGTAAAGAAGCCAGAGAAGATGGTAATCTAAGAGGAAATATTGAAGAAGACAAAGATAGTCTGAAAGAAAATAAAGGAAACTTTACAACGTTTAAAGGTACTCACTATATGGATTGTTTTGCTTATAAAGATGGCAAGTTCGTAGCTCAGGATAGATTTTTTATTAATGTTAAATAAATATTTTCATTGCTAGAGATTATTTTTTATTAATCAAAGAATAAATCGTTCTAATTATTAATTCAAAAGAATTCTTTGCGATATAGTTCCTATTTTGTAATAAGAACTATTTTAGGTGCGATATAGTACATATTAGTGTGATATTAAGAACTTTTATGAATCTTCTAAAAAATTTTGCATCCTTTTGTATGGCTTGGCTAGCCATAGCGGACAAAACTAGAACCAGAATTATTGGTTTTGAAAAGGATATTTCTATACATGAATTGAATCACTATTTTTTATCAATATCTTTTCAGTCTTCTTAAATCGAAAAACATTAAATCTTGTGTTTATATTATATTAATCGTTGATCTAATAAAAAATTAAGAAAATCCTTTGAAATGACATTATCGTATTAGAACAATGCTAAACTATTTCGTATAATTTATGAGAAGAGAACATTATAACGAAAACATTTCGTATAAAAACGAGTTAGGCGAAACGGCAGCGTAAAAATGAGTGTGTAAATATGGATATAATCTCTTTAGTCTTCATTGTGCTGTTTGTAGTATTCACAATAATTGTTGTAAGGATTATTTCTGGTCTGCCTGGGAGAAATCGTAAGATAAAGGGAGAGCAACGACACAAAGCGGAAGAGGAACGCAAACGCCTCGAAGAAGAGGCACGATGCAAGGTACAAGAAGAGCAACATCGGAAGGCAGAACAAGTGGCACTTGGGAGAGCTGAAAAAGGAGAGCTGGAGAGGCTTGAGGTAGAACAGCAGCAGCGTGAAGAAGAGCGGCAACGTAAAGCCAAAGATGAACACAAGCCTTCCCTACAGGAACAAAAACAAAAAACAGAGAAAGAAGAGTTGCCAGAAGAGGAGAAGCAAAAACGACTATCACCTCACGAGAGGGGAGGAAGACCGCGTGGCTCAACAAAACAAGTTGGGATGGGAAAAGGAGATGAGACAAAACCCCGCTCTTTAATGCCTGAGATTATTTGTTGGGAGGAAGGACGGAGTTGGATTGTTGGAATAGAAGTACCAGAAGAGTTGGAAAGTACGAGTGTGGTACAAGACGGCGAACTCTTGGAACGGGATAATACAGATGAATCACGCTACCGATTGAGGCGCGCTGAAAGCACAGTGAAGGTCGCTTGGACTGGAGGGGAGAAAGATATTCCGCTTATAGAGGATGGAAGAAATTGTCTTCTTTTTAAAATGCGAAAGAACTGGAAAGGATTAGGGCGATTAGTTAGATACCCTACTACTGGCTATTACCTCGATATTGTGCCGCAAGAATGGAAACGCGACGATGAAGTATCGAGATCTGCCTCTGTCAATCCAGAAAGTGTCCAACTAGACGGATATAAGGCACATTTCTTTTATCTGGAACAGAGTAGCAACACGCTCATTGGCTTTATTACCGCAAATGGCGAACGCATCCGGTTGGAGCCGAGAAGGTCTCGTTTCCAACTCGCAGGAAGTGAAATAGGCGATGCCTCTGAGGAGATGGGGCCGCTCTTTGGTGAACAACCCCCTTGCATCCGAACCCTTGATGAAAAAGGATGTCACGATGCAGGAATGATTGTTATAGGTGAAGAGGGAAGTGGTAGAAATCGGTGGCGGTCGCACTTCGTTCCACAAGCCGGTGCTGTGGAACAGAAACTGCCTGAAGAAATAGTAACACGGCGTGGTGGTTGGTACTTCGTACGAATTTATGACAAGGTCGATAACTTATTAGAAAGCATGGATTTTAGGTTTATTGCTGGCTTAAAAGACATCTACATAAAAAGACATAATTGTTTGCCAGGTCCAAAAGGCTATGATAATGTTACTGTTCAATTTCTTCACCAAACTGGTTGCAAGGTTGAACTAATGAACGAGGATAAACAACATGCTCTGAAGATTAGCAGAGAGAGCGACAAGATAATTGTGACCGTCCCTCCCAAGCCATATTGCGATAAGACTTGTTGGGTTTTGCGTGACGGTGATGCTGCGATAGAAGTTACGCTTTTAGTGAAAAGGATATGGTGGGCTTTAGGTGTGACGGGAGAGGCACCTACCGATTGGACGGACAAGCCTATTGCCTTGTCTCGTAAAGAGTTTATGGCCACATCCAACAAAGCATTATGGGTGAGACTTCCTTGTACGCGCTTTGTGAAAAATATTTATGTGGGTTTTGATAGTGCTAAGCGAAGACCTTATCAGGTGGAGGTCGAAAAAAAGGAAATTGCTATTCCTTTACGTGAGTTCTGTGACACTGAAGAAATCCAGAATCCAAAACTGGAATGTCTCTTTCAGCTTTTCATTGATTCCCAAGACAAAACATACTCGGCCCAATTGTTACAGATTCGCATTTCCTTCCGTTGCAAAAATTGTGAACTTATAACAAGCTCTGAGCAAGAAGCACTGTTTCATATGGCTGTTCACTTAGACGATCTCATTCCGCATTTGAGCTATGAAGAATTGTACCAAAGATTCAGTGGCTCTTTGCCTCATAAGATATATCAGTGCAGCTATTGCAACTTCTACGTTTCAACTGATGATCCCGAGAACCCAACAAGCAAAATCTGTTCACACATTGAAGAGAACTGCAAAAAGGTCATACGTGAACACGGACTACCGAAAATTACTTTCAGAATAGTTTCCGATGTCGAGGAAATCAGACGGAACGTAATTACCAATCTTCCGATTATTTACCAGTGTCGAATATGTAGCAAAGAATTTCAAGGTGACGATAGAGAATTAAGGCTAAATCATCTTCGGGGAAATCATAAAGGCGAACTTTTTGAAATACTTTAATATGTGAGGTTTGATATGGATACAACTAAACTGGCAGAACAGATTGAAGAACGGTACAAACGCTATCTTGAGACCACTTTTTACTTTAAAGATCCTGAATTACGGAAATCGTTTCATGAAGCACTGGCTATGGGTCACTTGAGCAAAGGGCCTTATCTTGAAGCCACCCCTGTGTTCAAACGCGGAAAAAGGGCTGGTGAACTCTTTGGTGAGATTCTCACTAATCCACCAGATGAAGGATTTCTGAAGGCTCTGTTGGGAGACAGACTTCTCTATTTGCATCAGGAAGAAGCTATTCGGAAGGTGTTCAGCGAGAGTCGCAATGTCGTCGTTGCTACAGGCACAGCTAGCGGGAAGACGGAAGCCTTTCTTTATCCCATTCTCCTTCATCTATATCAGGAATTCCAAGCAGGACAATTAGAGCATGGCGCCCGTGCACTCATCCTTTACCCAATGAATGCCTTAGCCAATGATCAGCGAGAACGACTCGGAGAAATCTCTAAACGGTTTCATGATGCAGGGTCACTATTTAAATTCACATTTGGTCAATATATCGGCGAAACACCAGAGGATGAAAATGACTCGTGGCGCCATGCACGAGATCATATTGCTCACCGGCTCCCTGGGGAGATTGTCTTACGCAAGGAAATGCGGGACAATCCACCGCACATCCTCTTAACCAATTACTCTATGCTGGAATATCTGCTCATTCGACCGGATGATAGCCCCCTTTTCGACAATGGGCGAGCTCGGTGGTGGACTTTTCTTGTACTGGATGAAGCCCATCAGTATCGAGGATCCAAAGGCATTGAAATGGGTATGCTCCTTCGGCGATTGAAAAGGAGACTTAGAGAGGGTGGTCGTACCGGACCTTTTCAATGTATTGCCACAAGTGCAACTATCGCCGGAGGAGAACATGACAAACCCGCTGTCGCAAAGTTCGCCTCTGAATTGTTTGGTGAGGATTTTCTGGAAGAGGATGTGATTTTGGGGACAACCGAATCAATCCCCAATTCAGGCACAACAAACCTTTCTTTGGAGGACTATCGAGCACTCCAACAAGCACTTCATTCGCCTTCTACACACAACTTAAAAGAGATTGCTCTTCGCCGCGGATTAGCGATTCCTGAAGATTTGGATGTAACTAAAGGAGTTGGATACATTCTTCAGCATGACCGTCGTTCAACCAAACTTTGCCAACTCATTACGACCGAGCCTAAACATGTTCGTGAACTTGCTGACGAAGTGTTTCCAGATTTGAAAGAATCGCGTGTGAGAGCCCTTTCTGAGCTCGTTGAATTGCTTGTACGAACAGAGAACCTTTCCTCAGATACACGGCTTCTTGCTGCACGATACCATCTTTTTCTTCGGTCACTTGAGGGTGCCTTCGTGTCTTATTTCCCACAGAAAAGCATCTTTCTTGAGCGGTGTAGCCAAGTCGAAAAAGGAGCGGTTTTTGAGATTGCACTCTGTAAAGAATGCGGGCAGCATTATTTTGTAGGTCCAAAAGATTTTAAGGGTGGCAAATTGGTGGAGGCGATACGCGATCCGAATGATGTTAATTTTGGAGCTACCTTCTTTCGACCTATTGAGAATATTGATGAGAAAAACGAAGAAGAGGAGGGTGAAGACACCAATAACAAGCAAGTATTTCAACTTTGTGTCCAGTGCGGCGAGATGGAGAAAGACAAACCGAAATGTGGACACAATAACCCGATCCAGGTAGTCAGAGAGGAATCCCCGAAGGATGAAGATAGGGCAGACCAAATGGCGAAATGTGGCGCCTGTGGATATAATGCTGTTGGCCGCGATCCTGTGCGGGAGGTGGTCCATGGCACGGATGGTCCTCATGCCGTGATTGCTACTGTGCTCTACCAGAAGCTCCCTAAAAATAGAAAGAAAGTCCTTGCTTTTGCCGATGGTCGTCAGGAAGCTGCTTTCTTTGCATGGTATTTGGAAAACTCATATAAGGACATCCTTAATCACAACCTGATTCTAAAAACTGCTAAGGCATTGAGCAACCACACATCGGAGGGACTTTCTCTGCGCGAACTGGCAACTGGTTTGCGAGATGTCTACCGCGAAAATAATATATTCCCTCCAGCGATAGGTGATTTGGAACTTCGACGTGAAGCATGGCTCAGCCTATACCGTGAGTTTCTCACAGATGAATCGAGATTTTCCCTTGAAGGTGTTGGACTTTTACGGTGGTATATTAGGTGGCCTGAGAAATTCAAGATTCCAGACATTTTCTTTTCGCCGCCTTGGTCTTTGAATGAACGGCAGGCACGAGACTTGATTTTTATTCTCTTGGACTTTATGAGAACGGACAGAGCTGTAGAGTTACAAACAGCTGGTGATGTTTCGTTAACCTGGAGTGATCTTGGCATTCAAGCATATCAGACGAAAGTAAAGATTGGATTACCACGGCGTACGAAAGGTGTGAGGTATTGGCCTATCAAAAGTTGGGATGGTTGGGATCCAACGAAAAAGCGACGCCCCAGTGGGAAACGACCCAAGTTTTTGACGAAGCTTTTAGTCAGGAAAGGACTATCTGAAGAAGAATCGCTTGATATCGCAGTAAAAACCTTGGGGATCCTTTGGGAAGCTTTAAGGCAAAGTGGTGAGTCAACACTGTCACAACATCAATTTTTACTCTCTGTTGATGATGCACGCAGATTAAATCCCGATTGGTGGAGGGCTTTCCCGATATCAGATGATGATGTTCTCTATCAGTGCGATACATGTGCACGACTCCAGGCAGTTTCCGTTGAATGTGTTTGCACGCGCCATAGATGTCCTGGAAGCGTTCAGGAGATCCGGGCGAATAAGTTAGAGGCAAACCATTATCGGTTGCTTTATGAAGACACTCTTCCAGGTGTGTTAAGGGTAGAAGAACACACCGCGCAGATTGACACGGAGAAAGCAAGGGAGTTTCAAAGGGCATTTAAAGCAGGAGAGATCCACGTTCTCAGTTCATCAACAACTTTTGAGTTAGGCGTAGATCTTGGCGACTTAGATATTATCTTTTTACGAAACGTTCCACCAGAGGCATTCAATTATGCTCAGCGTGTAGGGCGAGCGGGGCGTCGAAGTGGTTTTACGGGATTTGCGGTTACTTTCTGTCGTCGTAACCCCCACGACCTATTTCACTACGCTGAACCTGATAATAGAATCCTTAAAGGAACTATTCGGCCGCCGGTCATCAGTTTACGGAATGAGAAGATAATTATTCGTCATATAGCCGCAACGGCATTGTCTTGTTTTTTCCGCGTCTTCCACGAGAGATTCAAGCAGAAGAAGGATCGCACAAGCCGTGTGGATAGGTTGTTCGTAGACATGGAGAATCCTACTGCCATTGAAGATTTACAAACCTTTCTCTATGAGCACAAGGCTGACATAGAAGAATCTTTGCAAGCAATCGTGCCACCTTACATGGCCATCCCAGTCGGATTGGGAGACGGAACTTGGATTAACAAAATTGCCGGGGAAAAAAGTCGATTTTTAGATTCTGAAGCCGAAATTTCAAGTGATTATCAAAATGCTCTTCGGGTCAAGGAATCCGCAAAGCAAAGAGATGATTTCAAAAAAGCTCAGTGGGCTTTGGGCAGACTTAAAGATATTACAGAAGAGGATATTCTTTCATTTCTTTCACGCAAGGCAATAATCCCTAAATACGGCTTTCCTGTGGATGTTGTAGAACTTGATACTCAAAGGGCCCAAACTAGTCAAGAATCCTTAGGAGTTTCCCTTCAGAGAGACCTTTCTATTGCCATAGCAGAATTCGCTCCCACAAGCAAACTTGTAGCTGACAAGAAAGAGTGGACCTCTTACGGTCTAAAAAGGGTTGTAGAAAAGGAGTGGGAACGATGGCATTACTGTCTCAAGCACCAGAAATTTATAAAAAAAGAGAAGTTGGAGCAAAATCTGTCAGAAACTTGTTGCATGGAATTGAAAAATCACAAGTTCATAATACCAAAATTTGGCTTCTTGACTGACCTCAATAAACCAAAGGAGCCTAAAGGTCGATCAGTTCGGGTTTTCACTACACGCCCATACTTCATAGGGCTAACAGGATCTTGTCCTGATGAAATTAATTACGGGGTTATCAAGGTAACTAAGGCCTCCCCAGGCCAAATGGTCGTGCTGTGTGAAGGTCGAAGAGGAAGAGGTTTCTATATCTGTTGCCAGTGCGGTGCTGGCTTTCGTGAACGTAAGAGTCAACACGAAACCCCATATGGGGAAGCATGCTCTGGAACTCTTGAGCAGGTATCTCTCGGACATGAATTCGTAACGGACGTTCTTCGTATTCAGTTCCTACTTGATCCACCTACTAATATAGATAGTGTACAGTTTGCATACTCACTTGCATACGCTTTGGTTGAAGGTTCCGCCGATTTCTTGGAAGTCCCTTCCAGTGACTTAAATACAACAGTAGCTTATAGTGGCGATAGTGCTCTTCCTCAAATTATTCTCTATGATAACGTCCCAGGAGGGGCGGGTCTTGTTGCTCGCCTTGAAGATAAAGAAATACTACGTGCATGTTTGAAATCTGCATTTAATAGAGTCAATGGCAATTGCGGCTGTGGTGAGAACGATAGTTGTTACGGGTGTCTTCGTAGCTATCGAAATCAGTTTGCACATCATTATTTGAAACGTGGAGTAGTCTTGTACTATCTAGAAACACTACTGGTAAAATGGAAGGATTGAATACGCGCTATGAAAATTCACCGCCGCATGGCCGCGAATTGTCTTATGCCTTCTGGGCCCTTAATATCACCGGTAGGATTGTGACTAAAAAGTTTTCATCATAAATTTCATCTACTACATTTAAGTTTCCTTTATTATATATTTCTTCATAGCTACGGCGTGGTAGGGTCTTATTTTCTTCTGTAGACATTGGAATCCTCCTGATACAAATATACAGATTTTGGATAATAAAAATGTACACTTATAATTTAGATTTATCAACGGTAGGAAGATTAGAAAGGTTAATCGAATGGAAATATTAATATTTTTAAATGAAAAGTTATATTATTTGCGATATAGTTCCGATTTTGTTAAATACCCCTTTTTAAGTGCGATATAGTTCCCATTATAGGTGTATTAGGAACTAGATAAATCTTTTCTTTGGTATTTTTGTGGATAAATCGTAATTCCATTCTTTTCCTATATTTATAGTATTATATTATTATTTACTAAGCTATTTTTAAAGGATAGAAATGAATAAAAAAAATAAAGAATTGCTTAATTGGTTGGAAGAATTAACAAAATTTGCTGATTACAAATTATCTCAAATAAATAATGATATAAAGAATACAGATGATGTCAAACTACATACTATTTTTACTCTTGGTTTTGCAATGAATTATTATGTAAAAAATATCGAGCACTTATTAAAAACCAATTTGATACTTCCTGCAAATATATTATTAAGAAGTTTGATGGAAGGATTTATAAATATTAAATATATCATTAATGAAGATTCAGAATTAAGGGCAACTGCCTATGTTTTTGAAGATTTTAAATCCAGAAAAAAAAATCTTAATTATTATAAAAATTTAATCATAGAAGATCCTGATAAATCAAATCTTATACCACGTTTATCAACACCTGAAAAATGTGATGAAAAGATGAAAGAATTAGAAAAAGAGGAAGAAAGCTTGTTATCAATTTTAAAAAATAAATATAATATTGAAATAGAAAAAAAAGATTTAAATTTTTTAAATCTTTTTGATCGTGCGGATAAAGCTAACCTGAAAAATCTTTATAAATTATTATATCCATATCTTTCTGGCTGGTCTCATATGAGTGCAAGTGGATTGAAGGATTTTATAAAAAATAGTGGGGATAAATACCTATTTATTGTTAAAGATAGCGAAGAAGATTTAAAAAATATAATTGAGACAACTTATAGGATTTATTTTATTTCTATTGAAGATCTATCCAAACAATTTAATATTTATTTTGAAGAGGAATTTAAGAATTTAAAAAAGATACTGTGAAAGAAATATAAGAAACCTCAACTCCGATACTTTCACCAGGCTATTATAATGAATCGCTCTAAGCTCCTAATTCTTTTTAATTTCGCTAATACTTTATAGGTTTTCATTCTTCAAAACTTTGTTCTCATGTTTACAATATAAGAAAGCTTTATCTTTTCAAAATGATATCTCATTTCAAAAAGACCTGCAAAAGTAGGAGGGGTATGGCTAAAATAAATTTATGAATTCAGTACTGGGTCTGTTTCAATAATATCAGATAAAATGCTGATAAGTTTATCACTTTTAACTATAAATTTTTGATTGGCTCTATCCATTAAAATAAGACTACCGAAACGAAATCTTCCTGGATTATCATATTCAATTTGAACCTCATAATCACTATTTGTTCTATCGTCAGCTTCGTGAACAAAAAAACAGCGAAAGTATTCATACACGATATCACTTAAATGTATAAGGTCATCCTTTTCTTCAATTCTATGCGTTGCTGTTAATCCAATTTTATCGAATTGCTCCTTTAAATATTTTCGGTACCTTGCTCCCACACCTAGCTGTGGGTAATATTTTTTAGCAATTGCATCAATGAGGCAAAGGAGTAATAGTAAACTACTTTTAGTTCTCCCACTCTCATTGAGATGTATTGCATCGTTTAAAATTTCTTTTATCATAATAAACAATATTATCTTATCATTCCTATACAGTACAACATTTTCTCTGAGATATTACCTATTTTAATAGATATATAAAAATTAATGTGATACAGTTCCTTGTTGATAAAGAGTAAGAACTGTAAAACATAATATGCAATGGTGGAGAAAAAAATTACCTGAAGCTCAAAATAGCTTTGAAGCATCAAAATTATATTTAATTGTTTCCCTTTTAATATTTACAGTTCAAATCCATTTAAAGCACTATGCCCTTCAAACTGCCAAGCTGTTTGAGTATAAATAGTAGTGGAAGTAATACTCTTGTGGCGGAGTTGCCGTCTAACTACTTCAATATCATGGGTCTTAATATAAAGCCAAGTAGCATAAGTATGTCGTAGAGTATGAAATCCTACATTTTTATTAATACCTGCCTTTTTGGCATATCTTTTAACCATATTAGTAAGATACTGTCTCGAGAGTTTATTTCCAGGTCTAGTAACGCCACCTTTATCTGCAATTTTCTTCTCTTTTGTAATTGTACAAAATAACCACTTACTTCTGGGACGAATAACAAGCCATTTTTTTATTAAAGAGATAACCTCATTACTATTAAAAACTACATTACCAAAGCTATCTTTTTTAGCGTGATCCAGAGTAATAGTTTTAGATTTAAGATCAACATTTTGACGTTTGAGCTCACAAACCTCATCAACTCTCAGGCCAGTATTTAGAACTAAAAATATAATGGTTTTGTCTCTAAGTCCACTAGGGTAGCGAGTATTAGGGGCTTTCTTTAAGGTCTGAATCTCCTCTTGGGATAAAACCATTGGAATTTTCCTATTATTACTCATTAGATTACCTTTTCATTATTATGTAATGTTATTAACTATTTTAACAGAGATGAAAAGGTGTGTCAAAAAAATGTAATGTTATTCACTACGATTGTCCAAGAAACTTATGTATGCAGACTAGAATATGGTATAATATTTATGATAAATAAAAGGAAGAATTTTAATTAAATGGACAGTAAAAAATAAAGGGAATGATTATGCAGTTTTGTTTTTGATAAGAAACTGAGGCTGAAGTTTCAATCCATTTTAGAATCAACTCTACGAGCTCGATAATAGATATAGCAAGAAGACCAGGATCATTCTATGAAAATTATCCGCATGGATAAAATATATAAAAAGGAGGTGGATATGGATAAAGTAAAAGAAGAACTCATAGATTTTACCAAGGATAGATATGAAAGTCCTAAACCAGATATAGTGATTCTAGACGAAAAGACTGAAAAGAAAAAAGATACTCTGAAAGACAAGAAAAATAGTTCTGAATAAATATAAAGCCAATGAGTAGAATATCTCTTGTTAACATGCTGTGAACAGCGCTCTAACAGGAGATATTTTTATTAGAATAGAAAATTATTAGTAACAAAATAAACCTCCTCAAATAGCAATTTTAAACATGCTATTTTATTTTAAATAATAAATATTATAATTATAGCTAATTCAATATATACTGAAACTTGATTATAAACATCATCATAAGGTGTTCTAATGGCTAAAAGACAAACAGCTATTGTTACAATTGAAGTTTTAAAGTGGGCAAGAAATCTTGATAAAATTACTATTGGAGAAGCAGCAAAATATACTGGAGTAACAGTTGAAAGATTGCGTAGTTGGGAAGATGGGAAAGACTTACCTACAGTAAAGCAAGCAAAAAAATTAGCAAAGAAATACAGAGTACCATTTGTTTATTTTTACCTTCAGGAACCCCCTAAAGGTACCAAAATCCCAAAAAGCACTGATTACCGCACCTTTAAGGACATAACTTTAGAAGAACCACAATCTCGTGAATTACTTTATACATTAAGAGATATTATAGATAGACGAGATGTAATGATTGAACTATATAAGGAACTTGAATATGATACCACTTCTTTTGATTATAAAATTAATAGTAAAGATAGCATACAAAGTATTGCCACCTATATTCGTAGTCTAATAGATCTAACTTATGAAAAACAAATAAAATTCAGAGATTCAAGAAATGCATTTAATTATTACCTAGAAGCTTTTGAAGAACTTGGAATATTAGTATTTCAAGGAGCAGATATTGATCCCAGAGAAATGCGGGGCATGTCAGTGTATAAAAAAATTTTTCCTATAATTATAGTAAATAGAAAAGATGCTATTAATGCTAGAATTTTTACACTGTTCCATGAATTGGTCCACCTTCTAACCAAAACACCTGGAATATGCGATAACATGTCTAGTTATACAGAAAAAGCAAATGATGACATTGAAGTGTTTTGTAACAAAGTAGCTGCTCAAACATTAGTTCCCAGAAAAGATCTAGAAGAATATGCTGACCTAGACTATTTTAAAGACCATGATATAGAAGATAGAATGGTGGGTAATATTGCTAGAAATTTTGCTGTAAGTAGAGCTGTAATAATAGGAAGATTATATGAATTAAATAAGATTTCACTACCGATCTATTTAAAAAAGTTAAAACAATATTCTAGTGAATATATTCAAAATAAGAAAAAAAGTGATGGATTTTTACCTCCTAGTACAGATATTTCCAGTCAAATGGGAAAGCTATATACTAGAACTGTACTGAGTGCATATAATCAAGATCTGATAACATCAATAGTTGCATCTGGGTATTTTTCTGGCCTCAGACTGCAGCATTTTCCAAAAATAGAAGGATGGTGTATTCAGTGAAAGAACCCAAATATGTATTTGATACAAATATTTTTATTTATATGCAAAGAAGATTTCCTGAAGATATACATGAATCTCTATGGAGGGTAATAGAAGAAGTTTTAGAAAGTGGTATTGTTATCTCAAGCGAGGAAGTATTAGATGAGATAACAAAGGGTGATGATAGTTTAATTGAATGGGCTAAAGCCAGAAAGGGATCTTTCATAGAAAGTGATGAAGATATCCAAAGTATAGTTAGAGATATACTCAGAAAAAATGATAGATTTGTATTAGGCTCAAAAAAAACAAATGGGGCAGATCCGTTTGTAATTGCTCTTGCAAAAGTGAAGTTATGCAAGGTAGTTACCGAAGAGCCTAGGAGTGGAACAAATAATCCTCCTAAAATTCCTAACATATGTGAACAATATGATATTGAATATATCGATTTTAATGATTTTTTACGAGAAATTAATATAAAAATATAGTGCTTTTAAAATAGATATATACTCCTTTATGTGATACAGTTCCTTGTTGATAAAGACTAGGAACTATATCACATAAATATGTTTTATAGAAGAAAAAAGCTACCAACAGTATTAAATGCATATGAAGCCTCAAAACTCCTTTCAATTCCAAATCCCCGGTATCCTACAGGACTCCGAAATCTGGTAATAATAACAATAATGCTAAATCTGGGACTCCGGGTTTCAGAAGTATCTAATTTAAAACCAGGAAATATTAATCTAACTGAAGGAAAACTCAGAATAGTAAACGGCAAAGGGGGAGTAGATAGGGATCTAATTATACCCAATGGATTTACTACCGAGATACTAAAGAGGTGGAAAAAGATAAAACCAAAGGGCCAATATTTTTTTACCACACTAAAAGGTGGCAAAGTAGGTCCGAGATATATCCATCTATTTGTAAAACGATATGCACAGAAAGCCGGGAGTGCTAAAAATGTATCTCCCCACACTATGCGCCATTATGTAGAGTGTTACATTATGGTGAGTGTAACTCTACAATAGTTGTGTTTAAGCCATTTATTCTAAAATCACTCACCATAATTTTTCACATCTTTAATCACATAAATTGTTGAGCCATTT
>SDBT01004991.1_pt1 | contig 22400 bp, 23 predicted proteins | sample 2277101 | NCBI WGS metagenome assembly SDBT01 (sample SAMN10404973, study PRJNA504765) | marine sediment metagenome | isolation source: marine sediment core GS10_PC15, 103 cmbsf | place: Arctic Ocean: Southern Knipovich Ridge | collected 2010 | reverse complement strand
TTCTACACCTTCGATATCGGTAATCCGCCCTCCCGGATTGGCCGGGCCGATTTCCCTCCATGAAAAGTGTTTCAGGAAATCAAGAGAGCTTGATTGAGACTGAAGGCCGGCAGACGGCAGCAGCATGCACAGGATTAAGGTCAAACTAGATACGATGAGTTTTTTTGGATGTCTTTTGTTCAATTGTCCCTCCTAGTCAAGGTTTTGATTAGAAATTCTTATTCATGAAAAAAACATATGATTTTTACAGAGATAATGCAATATATTTTTTTATATCTCTCTCAAAATAATAAGACTACCAAAAAAGGCAGGAATTTTGTTTCTTTTATCACTAGAACAGGATGATCGGATTTTCCCTAACAAAGAGGAAGAAGAACAATCCGTAAATCAGCACAAGCACGATGATCAAAGGAAGTTCACTCTTAAAACTGGCTGTACGATTGGGGATGACTTTTTCCTTACACTTGTATTTTTTCCTGCTTGGGAAAACGGCCGGAATCTGGAATTTGTAGTCTTCATAGGTTTTCCCGAATTTATTTTTAAGGAATTTTTCTTCATAGGGAATAATTATAGAATAAAGGAAGACAAATTCGGCAAAGTATAAGGGAATAAGCCACCAGATATTGAATGTGATCACAACTCCAAGATCGACGATGAAGTTTCCAAAATAAAGCGGATTTCTGATAAAAGAGTAAGGCCCGGATGCGCAAAAGAATTCCGCTTCAATTTCGGTCACTATATGACGGCCGTGAAGATAACCGGCTGAATGGACTCTAAATGCCAGTCCGGTCAGAACAAAAATGAAGCCGATGATCCATAACAATAGAGTCGTAGTGTTGTGTAAAACAAGAAACTTTAAGCTGACTCCGATGACCAGAAAAAAAATTCTGTAGTACCTGCGGGTGTTAAAAATAAACCTAGAAAATTTGGCGAACACCGGGGATCTCCTCTCTCCTTTTTAAGTGGCTGGGAAGCAGGGATTCGAACCCCGATTCCATGATCCAGAGTCATGTGTCCCAGCTAATTTTTCCATCACTAATTCACTGAAAATAAAGATACTAGGTCTTTCTCAGAAGGCTTCTCTCGATCCATGTGACAAATATGTGACAAATCTACTCTTTTTTCTGCTGTTTTCTGCGTTTTTTCCGCAGAAAGAAACTCGACTGCTTTCCGTTTCTGCTCTTCGTTTGTGTGGATGTACCGCTCTGTGACCGTGACGCTGTGGTGACCGAGCAAAGTTCTCAGCGTCTCAATGTCACATCCTCTCTGAATCAGACGGCAGGCAAAACTGTGTCTCAAATCGTGGAATCTCATTTTAATCTCTGCTCTTCTACAAGCATTCTCGAAGCTGTGACGGATTGATCTGAAGGGTTCCCCCTCAGGATTTGGGAAGACATAATCACTCGTCCTGTGCTCTCTCAAACCGTTAAAAACTTCAAACAGAAATTCATTGATAGGTACCGTTCGATTTTTTCCACTTTTCGTTTTTACAACAAGAATGACTCTGCTTTTTAAATCCACCTGATTCCACTTCAGATTCAGAATCTCATTCCTCCGCATGCCTGTGTGGAGAGCTGTAATGATGATCGGTTTAAGATGTTCCGCACTTTCCGCTAAAAGCCTCTTTTCTTCATTCTCTGAGAGAATCTGTTCCTTGAGGTTGTCTTTTTCTGAGAAAAGCTTTACCTTCCGACTTGGATTCTTCTCGCAGTATCCCCAGTCGATTGCAAGGTTGAACATCTTTTTAAGAAGGGCCAATTCTCTGTTGGTGGTGGATTTTTGCACTCCGTCATTAAGCCTCTCAGCTCTGTAATTTTCAATTTGGAGAGACGACACTGTCTGAAGTTCAAATTCTCCGAAATAGGGCAGTAACTGTGCGTTAAGACAATAGAAATCGCATTTCCAGCTCTTTTTCGTCGGTTTAGAATAATTCTCTAAATACAACTTTGAAAACTCCAAAAAACTGATTCTTTTGATGCGAGTAGGGGAGAGGCTTGAATCAAGAATCTCTGTAATTTTTCTCTGGAGAGCAATGACTGCTTCTGCCCTTGTCTGGGCTTGTTTAACAACCTGTCTCTTTCTCTTTCCACTCTTGTCCAAATAGTCGAGATAATACCTGATTTTTCCTTGTTTTGTCTTTCTGAGATATACCGTACCAAAACCGTAGCTCCAACGCTTTGAGTTATTTTTACTCAAAGCACTTTCTCCTTTCAGAAAGATTCTATCATATTCTTTGAGGAGAAGTGTGCATTTTGTAAAACTAAATTGAAAGTCAGAGTGAGTTCTTTTATTCTTTTTGAGCCAATCATCGATGTCTTTTTTGTTGAACCTTATGCTTCTATTTATATATACAGACGGAATTCTTCCTTCATCATTTAATTTGTATATGGTATTTGGGTGCATCGAAAGAAAAAAACTCAGTTGTTGAACTGTGAGAAGCTGTTCTGTCATATGCACTTCATTAATCAATTGAATTGGAGACTATCTCTCTCCAAGATCAGAGCATTCTTCAATTTCTTTGATATTCTTGAGAAAATCTCTAAATAGTTGATTAAATTCTTTTCTTTCTCTGATGGCCTCTCTTGTAAACATACCGTGTTTAAAATGTGCCTTTTTTATCCTTTCAATACCTTCAAGTGTTTTTGGCCCTGTACTTTTTCCACCATGAAGTTTACACCTACCGTTTTTCATTGCAGGACATTGGCATGGTGTTCCTCTTCTGTTTCTTGCTTCACATCTTGGTGCTTTCATGAAATCACCAGGTGGATTGTTATTTTTTAGCCATCCTCTTCGCTTTTCATGGGGTGTGTCTTCATTTTTTTGATTCATCCCCATCCCCCCTAGATTTAGTATCTATTTGACCTACAACCGCTTGTCCACCTTCATGAATATGAACATGTTCGACAACCATTTTTTGTTGAGCTGATTTCCCTCTGTATTTCTGAAGAGTTTCAAGTTGTTTTATAAATATATTCATGAGTCTAGAGGCCCTATTTGTATAGTCATTTCCAGCTTCCATATATTGACCTTGGAGAACAGCTCGTTTCATGAATTCCATAATCAAATTATGAGTCCCTACCATTTGAGCAATTAAAACTCCTTCTGTTTCATCTTGAGGTTTTAAACCGTGCATGATAGCAGCAGTGTAGTTTAAAACTTCTTTGGAATCCTCTTTTTGCAATGTGTTGCTAACTTGACCTATTATGGTTTGAAAAAAATCGAAATCAGGAGATCCGGTTGTCTCCATCATTTGGGGCCAGAATTTCTCTGGATTTTCCTCGGAAGGGGAGACTGTTTTGTCTGCAACTTTTTTAAACTTAAGAGGGCCAATTCTTTCTTTATCTCGCCTCCTCCACTTGTCTAAAGCTTCTTGTTCTAATTGGCTTAACTCTGTTTTCTTTATCTTTTTTGATTGACTTTTCTTTGTTTTAGATTCTCGTTTTTTTTGAGTTTCCATCATTTACCCTTTGATTTAGTATTTCTATAAAATAGTCCCCAAGATTAAACCTAAGTATCTATTTACACTTGTAGAGAGGTATGATTTACACCCGTTATGGGGAATTGAGCAATAATTATCAATCAGGAGCCACCTCAAGAAAGGATATCCCAACGGGTATAAACTACACCCATTAAGACCTCTTCGTAATAGGTGTAAAATACGCCACTTTTTATTATTAATACCAATACATTGATACATTGTTATACCTCACCTGCGGCAACTAATTGGTCCCATACAATTGAAGGATCATATTTTCCAGTAAGCTCGTATTCATTAGATCGGCCATACATACCTCCAAGTTTAGTGCGTTTTATCCATTCTTTTTCTTCAAGTTCTCTGAATCCGGTTGAAATACTTCTGCTGCATTTTAAGCCTTTGATTTTCCGCAGTTCTGAATAGTAAAGTTTAAGTTTGCCATTATTATTAGCGTTGTATTTGCCTTTCAGTTGTATATAGATTATTTTTGCTGCTGAACTGAGATTTGCCCATTCTTTGCTGAAGACTGTCTCTCTTGGCATCTTGAAATATTGCCAACTTTTCGGCCATTTTACTTTTTTCTTTTTATTCCCGTATTTCTGCACTGAAGCCCCTTGAAGTTAATAGGGTAGCAAGGACCACAACGGAAGGGGCTTCCAAACCGCCATAGTCCTGCCACCCTAACTTTTCTTTATTCATTTGTTCAAACTCTAAATATGAGTTGATTTCTTCCCTCACTCAAAGAAATCAAGCTAAAATAAATCAAGGTTTTTTCCTCCAAATTCTGGTTTTTATCAACTGGGGTAGAGCAAAAGTCGAATGTCCCAGCAAGGACATAGGTGCGTTTGTCCAAAATTGAACTGAAAACCCCCAATAAATGGGGGGGTAATCGGATAGGAAAATTAGTTTCAAAGTTTATTCTCCGATTCCAGTTTATCCTGTCCAAATATTGCTTCCGATTTGAAGTTGTTCGGATCAAATAACTGTTCAGCACTTTTCCCCATTTCCCGAACATATGTTTTAGGAAACTTACCAAAACGTAGATACCAAAGCGGACAAGTACAGTCTGAGCAAAAACGTATTGATTTGGTACTGTCTCCGCTGCATTCCCGGCATTGTTTTCTGATCTGTTTTAATGGAGATTGTCTTGGGATTTTCATGTTTTTGCCTTAGATACGATTTCTCTTAATTTGTTGATTATTTTTTTTGTTAAATATTCTCCCAAGTCCCTGTTGATTGGATGAAAGATATTTATTTGCATTCCTGTGGGAAGCATTTTAGAAGGGTATACAAGTCTGTATCCTTCAGAGTTTGATAATGATGTATAAATGGCAATGTTGCCAAGATAAAGGGCTTCATTAATAACACACGAAGCAAAAGCAACAAGGCCATCTTGTGGTTTGATTGGAAGGATTTGGATTTCTGATATTCTTATTACGTTTTCATATAGGATTTTCTTCACTTTTTCATTTTCCTTTGAAGTATTCACTTATTATGGGGAAATTTCCCGATGTTAGGTTTTTCTTTGGTGGGATTTTTTTAAATAAGGGTGTAACTTATTTTTTATTAAGAAGATAGAACAAGAAATACTTCAGGAGGGTATTTTGGGAAATTTCCCGGGACAGATAAGATTAATCTAAACTGTCATTTCTATGGAAAATATGAAATTTTGTCTTATAAGATTTTGTTCTATAGTAAGGCTCAAACGGATCATCATTGATGTTAAATAGTTGCTTAAATCTTTTTCGAATAACCTTTACACAAGATTTCAAAGAATCGTGAACCTTTTGATCGTATCCTTGATCCTTCCATGATATTTCACCTTGGCCTTTTGCAAATGTTCTCAAGGCATTCCAAGATAAATCAGGATTGCTCGTACGTTCGTCCTTAAAGCCAAGGATAATAAAATTTTTTACGCCTAGAGGCTTCCCTGCTCTGATTTCCACATCATCTTTGGATATGAAATTAATGGAAATGTCAGTCCACGTAATTCCCTCCGGCACATTCAAAACTGGAACTGATTTTATTCTTGAAATCCTTTCTTTTGTAGGGGCAAGCCGAGTTTTTTCAGCCCAAATAGGCAAAGGCTTATCGTTTGAAATTAGGTCTATGGTTTCTAATACGACTACGGTCGATAAAACATTCCATTCTATGCTATCGCCAGGTAAATAATCCCAGCTATATAGAAAATCCCAATTCCCCTTTTTATTTTGTTTTGATAGGATGTATTCTAACGCCTTGGTGCAAATACTTTTCGATGGATCTAATCCCAGAGAATAAATTGATGAACTTGCTAAGCAAGTGGATAATAAGCCTGAACCAAATGACCCATTTTTTTCTTGTTTATCAATAAGTAATACACTTGCTCTTTTGGCTAATTCAATGGATTCCATCCCTAATGCACAAAAGCTTAAAAAAAATACAGCCATTGCTTGATAGTCAGTATTCCAAGTATCATATTTATCTTCATCACTAAAAAGTGATAAAAACTTATCTGCGTCTTTTATTTCGTGAAAAATAATTCTGATAAAATCAGTTAGCTCATTTCGAAGTTTTGGGCTTCTTACAATTTGCCAAATAATTTTATAATCTCTTCTCCAGCTGTATGGATGTTTTTCAAGAATTATATCTGCTAATATTTTTTTTGCTTCTTTAAAGTAATTTTCATAACCAGTAAGTCCAAGGACTTCTTTTGCTCTAAACATAGAAATGTGACTTTCAATCTCATTACCTGGAAATACATCTGCATTTCCATCTTGATCAATATTATCTATCATCTCAAACTGATGTGGCCAAAATATCTTTTTTTTGCCTACATTGTCTTCTTTACATAGTTCTACCCATTCCTTCCAAATGTCTCTCAGTTCTAACGCATATTCATCTTTTCTTTCCTCGTATTTATTTGCTATATAAGAATGAGCTTCAAAGCGGAGAGACCAATCGATTGCTTTCCATCCAAGTTCTGAAAGGTCTTTAAGGGGATTCCATTTCTTATCGAGTATCTTTAGAATATACTCGAGTGCTTTTGATCGAGTTTCTTCCATTTCATCCACTTTTTTGAGACTTTTTTATATAAGTTAATGGAATATTTTTATGAAAAATCTATTTGTTTTTAATTCTGAATGTTCCACTCAACCAGGGCTATTATAAATCTTTTATGAATGCTTGTACAAAAAACTTATCTTGAGTTCTTTAATCAAATTCCATATTTCTGAAGTTGAGGGTTTATACAATTACTTTTTGTCATATTCGCCTCTCAATCCAGCTAGCTTCTTTTTTGCATCGTCAACTTCAGTGAGACCGGGATCGGGGTTCAGGTTTTCTCAGGTTTTAGTTTTTCCCTAATGCTAAGTTTTGAATGTAAGGTTTTGTAAGGTTTTAAATTTCAACTTTTATCAACATTTAACTAGAAATGCCGGACATAGAAAAAACCGGTTTATTTAGGTTTTTTTAGGTTTGTTTAACCGAAAATTAGTTAAATAACTTACTGTTTTTTTTCTGTTTTTTTAACAGTCAATTAGATAAATAAATCCTCGTATTTTTACCGTTCTTTACGGTAAATCAATAACTACTAAAACACATTATTTCTCGTTACTTTAATGGAGCAACTTAATTACTATTTTTATACTACTTTAGTTATTCGTAGCCATTGTAAATAACAATAAAAAACAATGAAATCATGCTATTTTATGCTACTTTAGAATGAAGCAACTTGCTCTATTTTTGCTCTATTTTAGAGTGGAGTGACTTACGCTATTTTTACTCTACTTTAGTGTGGAGATCTTCACGCAAAGAACGCAGAAAATACACTATTTTCCACTACTTTAGTGGAGTTGGATACTAACTTTAAATATTAGGTTTTATAAGATTCAAAAATTCTTATATAAATCTCAACATTCTTCAACATTTTCAGTTTAAATTTAATTCTGAATGTGAACATTTGTTAACATCTGAAGTCAGGTTTTGTCAGGTTTTAGCTTTTTTCTAAATGTTAACTATTGTTAATGTTTTGGAAGCTATTTTTCTATTTGAATGTAAAGTTTTGAATGTAAGGTTTTATCAAGTTTTTCTGACTTCAAGAATTAGCAAAATCATACATTTCATTTTTGATAATCCTCAATTATTAATTTCAATCCTTCAAACACTTCTTTAAATCCATCAAAATTAATGCTTTGTTGCATAGACTTTATTACTTTTTCTGCAAACACATTTTTACTATACTCTTTTTTTGGATCTATCCCTTTTCCACGATTAAAGATCTTTCCATCGATCTTAGTATTAAGAATTTTAGAATCAAATAAATCCTCGATTTCTTTATCTTCAACTTTAGGAATAATTAATACATATAAATTTTCTGCAAATTTATAAAAGGATTTAAGCGTTTCATTTTGATTGATTTTAAGCTTCTGTTTTATTTCCTTGGCTCCATCATCGTTATCTATAATAACAACGACCGGGAAAAGTTTTCCAACTCCTTTAAAGCCCCTTATATTTTTTTCATAATCTTTCATCAAATGATTCAATCCAGATGTCCCTTGCGATATTACAAAAACATCTAAAAGATTCTTTGAAAAATTTAGGAATTTGATTTTATAATTAGTACCATCATCATTTATATCCACAAACTCATTGTATATTGAAGATAATTGCTTTAATGCACACTTTAAGTAGATTATATCTGTTTTACCTTCACATACTATCAATGGCATTTCTAATGAGAAAAAATGTTTATATAATAAAAAATTCCTATATAATTTTGTAATGCCTTTAGGATGATGTTTTCTTTCATTCCATTTTGCTGTAAAATGAGGTCTTTTTATCTGGTAAATAAAGCTAAGTATTCCTTCCAGTTGATTTATTGTTCCTTTTTCTTTATTTTCATCATCCAGATTATTTTCTGTATCTCTTGATGAAATATCTTTTTTCTCTATATAAAACTCACCAGTTGTAAACAGCTCGTAACACATGGATCTTGCAATTTTATAATATTCTCTTTTTATATTAACCTTCTTATTTACAATAAGCCCTGTTGTCATTTGGCGAGCAGTTTTAAACTGCATTGATGTTTTCTTTGTATTTAAACTGAAGCCGACTTTTTCAATTTCATTTATCAATCTGTTTCCAGCAATCCAATTATTTTCATCTTTCCTAATTGAAATTGAATCAGGAAAATCTTTTTTATTTGTAGAAAAAGTCAAGTCATCTGCATATCTTGAATAGGTGCATTTAGCCTTTTTCGCTAAATTAGCCATTCTAACATCTAATAAATGCCCTATTAAATTTGAAATTATTGGTGAGCAAGGGCTTCCTTGAGGAAGTTCATTATTGTGACAGGCAATTTGTGCGATAACCGTAGCAACCTTTGGGTCTAAACTAAAGTGACGATTTTTGATAAAAAATCCACGAACACGTCCGAAGTTTATGGATGGGAAAAAATTCAGCAAATCGACATTGAAAACATATCGCTTGTTTTTATGATTTTTTGCATTTGTAACAATAGAATGATTTTTTCTAAATCCATGAGACAATGATTTTTTCTTATTTTCCTTACTAACTTGATCAAAACATTCATTTAGTAAGTCTGCTAAACGTTTTTGTAAATGTTTAAGTTTTTCAGTTGGAGCCTTGATTTGACGTGTTTTTCCGTTCTTTTTGGGAATTTCAAATTCAATATATTTTTCACCTTCTGGAATTTTATACAAAATGTATGACAAAGCCCTTGGCTTGAAACCAAGTAGCTTTGCTAGATCGCTGAGAGATTCTGTCTTTTTTAATTTCTCTAATCGTAACACTTATTATTGTGCTCCAAAGAAATAAGTGGCTCATGGGCACTCTTTTGCGATGGTAATACAGTACAGGGATCAATAACAATACTGCATAAAGGATAACCAGGAAGCAATCCATCCTGACTTTGGTTTCTTATATTGCGATACACAATAACAAATCTACCCATGAGCCACACTTCTTTATTTTAATTTTACATCTATAATTATTTTCTTTCCATACATTCAATAAGTTCCATCTTGCTGATATTTTTAAATGTATAACAATTACTATCCTGCATGCAATATTTTGAGAAATATAACTCAACAAAACCGTCTAAATGTAAGAAATTCCCTTAAAATATGCTTAAAATACAGCAATAACTTATCAATATCCTTGTTATATAGCAATCCCTATATCTGGAATCCCTACAATCTGAACTGGATTCATCAAAAAAAGACTATGGGATATTAGTGAATAAAAAGACCGTGAAAGAGCTTTTAATGAAACAATATCCTCTGTTTTTTAGGCTAAATGGGACGGTATTCGGAAATAATGGAAAATAATATCCCATTTTTTATATAAAACTGTATCTAGTTGAATTAGAATGAGTTACAGGTTTAATTAGTAGACATAATGCATCTTATGCGACACAAACCGTTCGTCAATAATCTCTCATATAATCCCGTAATGTTGTAACTCCTATTCCTAATTCAACAGCAACTTGTCTATACCCCTTACTATTGATTTCATTTCTCAAATAATCTATTTCATAGCCTCTAAGCTGAGACCTTCTGGTTTTTGATCTTATTTCAATGTCATATTCTCTGAGAGACCTATAAATCATATCCTTTGAGCATCCAAGGATTTCGGCAATCTCTCTTATTGATTTGGACTCCTTGACATATAATTTCTTTAATTCCGCTTTTTCTGGCCTCTTTCCGATTGCAGGTTTTCCTTTCTTAGCTTCCAAGCCTACGGCTTCTTTATACTTTATTCTTGGCATATTATTTATTCTAAATAACTTTTTAAAATCTCAACAAGACGTTCTTCTTAAAAATCTTCTCCTTCATTAATATAGTACCATTTTACACTATTTTTTCTACAGAGAGTCATTTTTTCCTTATCTCTTTTTTTTAATTTTTCAAATGCTTCTTCTCCTCCAAAGAAATCAACAGGTTTTAAATGTTGCCTTCCTTGATATTCGAAAGCAACATTAATTTCTGGAATAAAAACATCAAGATGCATGCTTCCAAGCCACTCAGGCGAAGCATGATGTATGACTTCATAACTTGAAAAAAGTAATTTAAGGTTTCTATATAAAGTTGTCTCTGAAATCCATTTTTCACCAATGAGCGGTACAACAAATCTCTTTCTAACTCTATTTTCAGGTTCATGAGTCCCGATCAGTGCCGAACTAATTTCATGGGGATCTCCACCTTCCTTTTCTAATATCTCTATCACCATTTTATCCCTTTCGAAACAAATCTCTCTCCAATGTTGAGCATAAAAAGTACTTCCATACATCAATTTATCAGGAGTAATTGGAGAGGCATCATTAAATCCCCTGCATTTAGGACAGATTCCATCTAGCCAATCACCTTTAACTTTGTAAGGACGGACTTTTTCAAGCAAAGAACGATCACATAGGCACATAAAAATCTTGTTACATTTAAGACATGTGTATTTACGGTATGGCTCCCAATGATTCTCTAATTTAAGATATTCATGTCTACATTTCTCACCAGGAATAGAATTTATTAGTGGATTTTTAAAAGAATCATGTACTTTTACTTTCCATAATAAATGTGACAATTTCGGTGATAAAGTGGTTGAAGATATATTATTATTCTTACGTTTCTGATTTTTATATTTAATCTCTTTATTAATTTTATCAACATTTCTGACAACAAATTCAACAAAAAATGGAATCTCACGAAAATTAAAAAACTTCTTATTGGTCCATTTTAATCCGGGATATTCAGAATCAACACAATTAGATGGAACTCCACCCGAAACAATCCAAGCATGTCTCTTTTCATAATCAAAACGATTTGAAATATATGATAACAAATCTACTCCATTTTCCCTTTGAAATTGAATAAGAATATCTTCACAAAACTCAATAGTTTCTTTTTCGTTCTCTCGTGTCGCTTTATAAAGTTTTACTCCAAAATATTTTGCATAATTTAAGAGATCTTTTCCATCCATATGTTTTCCAAACAAAACCTTAAGATTGAGATAGATATCCAGTCCAGCTTCGTTTGTTTTTTCTAACCGTTTTAAAGCACATTCATAGTATTCATGATAAAGCAGGAGGTCTATTGTCAAACTTCTAACATGTCTCACTAACTTGTTGTCGGGATAACATCCAATTAACGCATCTAGTTCTGATATTACTTCTTGGACATTGTTTTTTGATTTTGATCCAATAATTAGAAGTTCATATATGTATGTGAAAACGTAAGAAAGATCTGCATATCTTGGTCGTTTTGCCCTCCACTCCTTTCTCCAATATTTATAATATTTGATTTGGTTTGAGTCCATATCCATTGTAGATGGATAGTATTTCATAAATGGAGGCATTTTTTTTAATGGTAGGCTTACGCATTCAGGAGTATTTGGCCACTTTAATAAATTTGATTTTTTTTCATTCTCCTCTTGATCTTTCAAAAATTCTTCTACCATTTTGTCTAAATCTCTTTTTTGCCTAGGCTTTGGAGTACTATCCACTCTGTAATTTAAAATCTTCTTCTTCAATAATAAATAATTCACTGAATGGTTCTCCGAAATGTTTAAAACTCATTATTAGATGTACATAAAGGTTTAAAGACTTAGTCAGATGGTATTTTTCCTTATATATAATATCCCCAATTCTTTTTGCATATATAACCATTGAGGCTTCATCATCTTGTCTATAAAAAGTTTGCAAATGTAATTTGTTTAACTGCCTATATAAATATAATCCAAACTTAATTGCATCTTTATGGTTAAGTTCTTGATTAGGGAACATTTCCTTAAATATTGATAATACAAGCGAAATCAATTCAATATTGAGATCTTCTTCTATTTTTTTTTCCTTTCCAGTCTTTTTGGTAGCTTTTAGATTCAATGTAGCAACATAACAATATGAATAAAAGATGGCCTCTCCCAATTCAATTTGGCTTTGCTCTGATTCGTCTAACATTTGAAGTAATTCTTTACTCAAAGGTTCTAGTAGCATCAGAGATATGTAATGTGGAGTTATAGGAATTAAGTCTTTTGATTTAATTAACTTCACATCATTATCACTGAGTCTTTTAAAAACATCATTGTCAATCCAATTCCCACAATTCTTACACTTGATGGTCTCTTTATGTAAACTTATTCTACATTGAGGACATATTTTTGTTTGCCTAGTAATATCAATCTTATCGCCATTATGATTAATCTCTAGTTTTTTCTTAATTAAAGGCAATGTAGATTCTTCATTTTTGGTTTGATATTTTTTCAAAAAGGGAATTATCCTGTCTCCTATAACTCCCCACACATGATTCAATACTACGTCACGCAATTTTTGTTTTTGTTCTTTTGGTAAATTTGTTGGATACTCAATCCGTTCACACTTGTTTAATAAGTCTTTGAAAACCTCATTTGGAACCCTTGTGATTACCCATGAAAATTCAGTTGGAGGATATTCTTTCCTCTTGAAGATTGCTGAAAATTCTTGCTTGATAGTTGTAATAGGATTCTTACTGTACATTACATTTTCTTTCGTCTTAATATCAAATCCTTTCCAATAATATAGTCGATGAGTCCCCCCGGCAGAAGGAACTGCTTCTGTTTCTATTCCAGGTTTTAACAAAATATTTATTAGCTTTTTCAATTTCCTGTTTGATTGCACTGTCTCTAATTCCTCTTAATATGTTTTTTTCTTTCTTCCCAAGTTCTTGTATTCTCTAAGCCTTCTTTCATTCATTTTCCCGTATGAGAATTTTCCTTATTTTATTCGTTTATACTTCTGAAACAGATAACTGTATCTTATTTATCTTTATTTTTAGGTATAAAAATCAAAATTGTTACCCCAAACAATACTGCTGCTACAATATCAATAACAGCCCAGGTTTCTTTTTCAAAATGAAAAGTACTTACTGGATTAAAAACTAAGGCTACTATTCCCATAACCCAAAACCAATAATTTTTTTTTGATTTATATGAGTGGTAAGCGATATAGATCGCAATTAAACAGACTACCCATCTCAATAAAACATAATAGTTATAGTCAACGATTGGAAAAGCTCCTAATATTAGAAGTACAGAGGTAAGTAATGAAGGTGTTATTATATTTTTCCCTGTTTTCATTATTAAATTTCTGAATAAATTATTTGATCACGACTTAAATATCTTCTTTGAATTTCTCAGATAATCTTTTAAAATTTTTCAACATAATTTCAGAATTACTTATTCTGCTTAAGATTTCTTTTAGTGTAAATGGATCTTGTTCTTGTCCAAAGGTGTCCATCCAAATTGTATTGTTCCCCGCTGCTCTGATAATACCAATATCATTATCTAGTTTGGGGCTGTCTGCATACCCAAACATTTCCATTTTATCTCTTAAATTTTCAAGTTTCTTAGATATGCTCGGTTTTTTTGAATTAAAAGAGTTTAGTATGCATTGATTAAATTCAAAATTGTATTCTGCGGGTATCTCTAAATTGGTTAAATAAAATTCTGATAGAGCTCCGGCATTCTCTCTATCAATTCTATTAAAATAATTCATATAAATTTCATGCACTTTCTCAATATCTTTTTCACTTAGGACTTCGTTTGCTGATCTCATCAAAATGGGCAATATTTCTTCTAGCTCTTTTTCATTTATACGAGGTAGATCAGATTCGCTAAAACGAATCGCTTCTTGTTTTTTTGAATATCCTTTAGATGCTTTTGTTATTATTCTTTTTCCTGCATATTTAGATCTGATTTCCTCAATATTATCGTTATACCACGCCCCCCATTGATCTAATAACCACTGACCCTTCATTTGCATTTGTGCATCTACGTCATCCCGACCATCAATACAAAGTCTAACACCTTCACAAAACTCATCTCTGAAATGAATTGGCAATTCTGGATGAAGCTTCCTGAGAACATCATCTCTTACATTCTGTGCTTCCTTAAGCCCATCATTCAAAAGCCATCTAATTCTTTGAGATGATTCTTCTTCAATTGTTCCTACAATTCCAGGACTAGACAACTCTTTAGCTAGAATATCAAATGATTCTTGAACGGCTTTCATGGAGTTAAAAAAATGCTTCAACTCCTCTTTTTCTACACTAGTTAATCCACCCTTTCCAAGCCAGAAAATAAAATCTACACTTCTGTACCATGAATAAGGAGGAATAAAAACCGCTACCAATCCATCCCTTACTCCGTGATGTTTAAAAGAATGATAAATTCCAGCTCCCTCCCCAAAAAGAAAAGCTAGAATTAAAATCCATTGAAATATTGTTCCTAAAAATCTTGTTATAATTCCGTTTTCTTTCATATCTACCTCCACCTCTGAGAATTTTCGCTCTCATTATCCGTATATCACATAGAACCGGTCAATCGCATAGGCCACAGGTTGATCAGAAGTTTTCGGTGGTCGTAATGGCTAGCACTGTAGCCAGATTGACCGCTGAATTTATTTTTCCAGTTCCGCCTTTATTGTTAATAATTGCCAGGATCATGATGTTTCCCAGTTATACTTGAAAAAACCATCCAAGAAAAGCCCCTCCAATAAGTATTGGAATTGATATCGATAGCACCGGGCCAAGAAACATTTGAGTAAATGTGACAAGCGGTGTACCTGGATAACCCTCGGCCTTTTGATATTCCAGAAATTCATAGATAGCTTCTCGCCGTGCTTCTTCACCGCGTCCCTTCTGGTATCCCTTTATGGCTAATTTATCGCACAAAGCCAGTGCATAGAAATCAATAGGAATACAGATGACGAAATATACAATGGCTGACAGGAGACTGACTTCCTGCCAGATCAATGCGGCAAAAATAACCCTTATGATTCGCTTAATCCGTTTTATTATCATGAAGTCTTTATCCTGTTATGATTTGTTGACTATATTTCAGGAATTTATTATCCATTAAAGATTGAATCTTCTTCACCTTTATAAAATGAATAACAGACTGCTATAGCCCCCGAAAGACCAGCAATTAAACTGGGAATCAACTCAATCCAAGAAACGCTACTCAATTCATTAAGAATAATTTTTGCCATTAGTGACATTCCACTCATTAAAGCAATAATTACTGCTAAAACGACTGAAACAATTTGTCGTGACTTAGGTGCCACTTTTGCTCCAACCCATACAAAAAATATCCCTGACCAACCACCTGCCATTGCTGATAGTAAAATTTGTCCAATGATTCCCTGAAAACTTCCGACCCCAAGAATTAAATTCCCAATCTTAATTATTGGATATGCAAGTGTGAAAGCTATTAGTGCAATAGGTATGAACAAAATCCATCTAAGCCAATTAGGAAATTTACCTAAGAATTTTTCCATTCATATTTCCCCTTTCAGAGTGCTTATATCAGAAAGAAATAATTGATTCAATTAAAATGCTAGCCCCTTTTTTGTATCCTTATTATTAGGTGAATTACTCTGGAATAAGCCTTTTCTGCAAATATTTCAATAAATATTCATATTTCTTTTTTAAATTATGATTACATTTTATTTCTTTGAGTTTTTGTTCTACAAATTGAAATGAGGATTCAATAATTTCTTCAAACTTCATGCCTGAATCAAGTTTGTCTGATTGTCTCCACATTTTTAGAAACTCTTCATTAAGATAATCCAATATATAATAACCATCTTTATCTTTTGTCATTAGATTTAAGCACTCAGAAGCAATTATTTGACACTTTTGAATATCATCATCGGGCTGAAAGGGAATGGATTTATTTCCTTTCTTTTGATCTTCTAAGTATTTAATCAACGAATCCCCAATAACGATTCTAAAATATTTTGCTTTTTCTCTTTCGAGTTCGTAGGCTTTAATTAGTGCCGGACCAAATACTTCTTCGTTTTCAAGTTCTACACCTCCTCCAATATCTATTCCCCCCCTGAACACTCTCTCATGATACAATGAATAAAGAAATATAAAACCGCATGTTTTTAGCAAGTAAGAAATTCCTTCAATTATTGGAGCATGTTTACTTGAAGAATATATTTCTTCGCCAAAAGGAATCCCAAGGAAGAAACTATCAGAAAAGAATGCCACCTTCAATTTATAGTCTAATTCATCAAGATCAGAAAAAAAAGATCGGAAGTAAGAACGAAATGTTTGAATAAAATCTACAAGGGGGCCAATTACTTTATCAAATTCTTCATGTTTATCTTTATCTAAAATGAATTCGATATTGGAAAAAGGTGCTAACTCACTTGTTACTCCCATTATATCAATGCAGGCTACACAATAAAGACAACAATATGGTCCATTATTATTTGTTTCTGTGAAATTCATATCAATAAATGGTATCAGATTCCGATTCTAATTTCTTATGCTGCTATTATTGTAATTGATAATATACTTCTTTGATTCTAATAGGCAAGTGCAGAAAGCAGACTCCCCCCCAAGTCACAGATAAGTCACAAAATTTGTTGATTAACGCTGAAAATACAGTATTGGGACTGAAACTAATAAATCAGAATATCTTAGAAACCACCAGGGGAAAACAGTCTGGCGGGAAGGTGTGGGAGTTGAACCCACCCGGGGCTTCTTACGGCCCCATACTGGTTTTGAAGACCTGTAGGTCTTCTTGTTTGAGATACCCCCCCCTGTATGTTTATTGTGTATCAGATAACAATGATTCTATTTTCAAGTAAAACACTTCTTTTCAACGGCTCAATTTCATTCGAATACCAATCCTTCATTTCTTTGGTTTTTTCAGGCACTATATAGATAACAAAAAGAGAGATTATTTCCAATCCAAATTGCATTGCCCAGTGAGTAATATTATATGCATAAGTCGGAAGTCTAATTTGAGACAAAAAAACTTGTTCGGAATTAATAACTTCAATATTCTTCATAATAATATCAGATCCATGAACAAGTCCTGACCACTCCCTATAGAAAAGCTCATAATCGAGTGCTACTCCTAAATGGTAAGCCAAATCCTTGAAGTTGGAAGGTCCTTCATGCAAAGAATACCAATTTGGTTTCCTCCTAATAGTTTTTTTTAGGCGTTGATATTCTTTCTCTGATTCTACATATTTTGAGGAATTTAAATGGTCTTTTAATATTTTAATTTTTTCTTTAACTTTTGGTGTTTTAGGTAACTGCTTATCTTTCATATAGTCAGTTTTTCGAATTGCAGCCAATATTAGTTTATGCATACTATCATTTGGATCACATTTCCTAAGCTCATCTATTTCATGATGCCAACAACAGGTCATGAAATTCCTGCCTCTAATATCTGTTTCCTTTTCAAAAATATATTGTACTGCCAAAACAGACTCAAAAACTGACCTTAACAAATTTTTACAAGGTTCAATACACGAAGAGTTAACTAGAACTGAAATTGCATCAATCAACTCAAATACATGACGAAAAGACAAATATAATGGTGCTAGTTCCTCTCCTCCATGTATTTTTTCAGAACTCCATTTGGCCACTTGTGAAGCGAAATTTACGATTTCTTCTAACACTGAAGAATATTGGTTCAGTATTTCTTTGAATCCTGGGTGTTCAATATTCCTTGGAATAAAATCCTCATTTGGTTTAGTAGGCATTTTGTATTCCCCCCTTTGAGGTATATCCTAAATATTTGAAAATGAAATGTAAACAAGATCAGTCGAAATAAAATCCGTATGGACAAAATGACTGAAAATGATTCAGTTTTATTCCCAAGTTAAAAATATTTGCCAGATTCCCAATGAAGTTTTCTGTATGGGAAATCCATAGATTCACTTAATTTATCTATTGTTGGCTTATACACCTGAGGAAATCTATCACCAAGAATAACGCCAATTAAACATTTACTTACTTGAATCTCTGGTACAACCATATAATTGCTTACATTATCTTTTTGCAAAACAACAATCCTGTATTCTTGTTCATCTTCATAATCAAGCTGTTTGCAAAATAACATTTCTTTTTGATATTTTTTTATATGGTTAATAGCAACATCCATTGGTTTTTTTTTAAACGTGTCGTGATTGATTCTTGGGAAATTATGTCCAGAGTTTGCGTTTACATCTTCTTTGTAACTCATAGCGTCTTGATACATTATATACTGGTCTTCCTTTATATTTTCTCGAATTAAATTTTCCAATTTTTCTTTTGATAATGCCAAACATATCCCTTCGTGATTATCGCCATATTGCGACCACATTCTAGATTTTAAACATCCGTGGCTTTTTAATGAATTGTTTTTAATGGTATTTGAGCAAAATGAAATAAACGAAACGTTTTCCTCTAGAAATTTATCTAATGCTTCGATTATATGATGAGCCTGCTGATCGATCCCATCACCCAAACTCCATCCACCAACCACAAACCTTTTATTTTTATATTCGTGAGGGTCATTGGAATTCTTAAAATTTGAGAATTTAAAACAATCATCAAAAAGAATTTTTTCTAATGCTGTTGACCTGCGAGTGTAGTGAAATATAGCGTCGTCGCTTGATATTGATTTGATAAATACATCTTCTTTATTGTTTTGTAGCTTCATTTTTCAAACTATATGTTGTTTTTTGACACCATCGTTTTCATTTCTTGGCTGTTTTGTCTAACCATACTTTTGCGTCCTGCCAGGACAGGGATTTTAGATAGTCCGCTTTAAAGTAAAGTTTATTAGCTTTTCTAGGATGTCCATGTTTTTTTAACCTATCTGCTTTGTCTTTTAGATAATTAGCTCGGTCTATTTTTTCAAAGATGCTTCTGTGTTCTCTGCTTACTAGGTATACTAATCCTAAACAATGCCTACAGGAATAGTAGCCCTCACTAAAATAAAGAGCTGTAATCCGCCGTCCACAATTCCTACACCAGAAATAAAATCTATACCCTCCAAAGTTGCAGGGGAAGAGCTCTATCTCATGTTCATAGGCTACGGGCGATTTGTTTAAGAGGTATTCAAATTCAATATAGCTCTGGGGGTCTTTTATGTGGACTTCAATTCCCATACTCCCCGTCGTTTGTTTTCTTCTTTTAAGCGTTAGGATCCCCCGGTTAATACCCTCATGTAGAAGGCCCCAGGTCTTTAAATCGTCTATTGTTAACCGGGCAGTTTCTTCTATCAAGTCTCTTCCGAGTCCGTAATAGCGTCCCATATTAAGCCCTAATTTTTTTTGATTTCCGTAATATATAGGAGTTAGTACAAAAATACTCCATAAATGTTTTTATACCTTTCTGTTCTATTGCTACCATTTTTTCTTTGTTTTCTCTAGTCATTCTTTCCCTTTCGCATTACAAAAGCTGACAAATAATATTATTTCACATAATGACACATGTCAACTTGTACGGCTTGATATGTCAACATTTAGCCTTAATAAATGCATACCTCTCCCCATCTCATAATGGTGTCACAAAATCGATTGACTTACGTTGAAACAATGCTCACCCCTGTCAAATTGCATCTGTTTTACACACCAGACTCTATGCCAAACGCTCTGAAAAAGCGTATACGGTTCGTTCTCAATCACTCCTATCCTTGTACCTCTCCATAAAAGTAATTTTCATAATAATGTAGTAATTGAAAACAAATATACATAGATGTAAGATATCTTGGGGAAAGCATAAAAACAATAATTTTGCTTTAAACACTAACGAAGGAGTTTTGGATGATAGACTTCAAAGAAATCCCATACAAAGATGATACTTGGGAGCTATTCTCGAGGGATTTTCTTAGACAGAGAGGCTTTTACGTTGAATCTGGACCAGATAGAGGGCCAGATGGAGGAAAAGATCTCCTTGTTACAGAAGAGTTAAAAGGCCATTTAAACAAGTATCGATTTCGTTGGCTTGTAAGTTGTAAGCATAATGCTAAGAGTGGAAAATCTGTATCTGCGAAAGAAGAACCAGATATACTTGACCGACTTTCAGCATTCAATGCAGATGGTTTCATTGGATTTTACTCTACTCTTGCCGCTTCTGGATTGAATACTAGACTTAACTCCCTTCGGGAAGAAAAAAAAATAAGAGACTTTAAAATTTTCGATCATAAGGCAATTGAGAATGTGCTAATTACGGTAGGTTATTCCCATTTGTTAATGCGATACTTCCCAGAATCCTATAAAAATGTAAAACCCCTTCATCTTGTTACTGATCAATACGAACCGCTTGTATGTAAACATTGTGGAAAAGATTTGCTCATGGCTCTATATAAAAGCGATTATAACGCCAATATCATTCAAGTTTCTAAATACGAAATAGAATCAGGAAAGCATTATGTAAAGGATTTTTATTGTGCATGTAAAACCAAGTGTGATCGGCTTCTTAGGTTAGATGCAGAGAAGTCAGGCTTAATGACAACATGGAATGATATTTCAGATTTAGTCATACCTATCGAATTTCTTAGATTTCTTTTTGCCACGATGAATAGAGTTCGTAAAGGATATGATATTTATTCCGATGAAGCTTACAAAAAGAAAAAGCAAATTTTGATTTCGTTGTCCCAGAAAATCCTGAGACACACAACAGAAAAAGAAAAAAGGAGGTATAAAGAACTTCGGTCACTTCCTTTCTAATCACATATGTTGAAACTCAGTTCCACTAACTTCTTTGATGGGACTGAAATTAAAGCTGTGTAAACCTCTCTGACAATAGCGTCGAGTTCATCCTATTACAATTTCGGAGAGAGGTGTCGAAAAAACATAGACTCCTTTATCCATGTGACAAATATGTGACAAATTCGATTGATTAGCGTTGAAACTACGGTAATACGGTTGAAAGGAAAAACTAAAGAAAATCAGGAGAAATCAGACTTTTGTGAGTGGCTGGGAAGCAGGGATTCGAACCCCGATTCCATGATCCAGAGTCATGTGTCCTGCCGTTGGACGACTTCCCAGCAGCAGCGATATGATAATGGATTTCCTCAAGAATTTCAACTTCAAAAATTAGCTCACATTGACTTGTACAGGAGATGGTGATACCATCGAAATTAAATTAAGGATAAGGGAAAAGACAATGATATGTCCATACTGCGATCACCAGGAAAACAAAGTCATAGATTCCCGGGATAGCAAAAATGGTTTTGCAATTCGCAGACGCCGTGAATGTCTTACTTGTATGAGAAGGTTTACGACATATGAAAAAATTGAGGAAATTCCCTATATGGTTGTCAAAAAAGATGGCCGAAGACAGCGCTTCAACTCTGAAAACCTCCTGCGGGGAATATTAAGAGCCTGTGAAAAAAGACCGGTTCCTTTATCTGAGTTAGAGGGGATTATCGAAGACGTCGAAAATATACTTCAAGAACGTCCCGAAAAGGAAATTGGAGCTGCAGAGATCGGAAAGTATGTCATGGATAAATTGAGAACTCTCGACAAAGTGGCCTATGTCAGGTTTGCTTCTGTCTATAGAGAATTTAAGGATGTTAAAGAATTTAAAAAGGAACTGGAAAAGCTTTTATAAGACAGAAATATTTGAGCATAGACTAATTTTTTTGTCCGATAAATCATTTTGAATCTTCATGGTTAAGACAATCAAGCCTGTTTCTAGTATATTTTGAGAAAATTTCAGTCAAAAAGAGAGAGGGAAATCGTATTGGAAATCGAAAAAAAAGAGGATCCAACGGAGGAATAATGAAAAAAAAAGACGATGATACTGTCGAAGAATTTGAAGATATCATAGAAGATCAAGGCCAGAAACTGAACATCCCAAAGGAATTGCCCGTTCTCATGCTTAGGGATATTGTTGTGTTTCCCTATATGGTGGTGCCCTTGTTTGTAGGGAGAGAGAAATCAAAGATTGCCATTGATCATGCCTTATCGACTCACCGCATGATTCTTCTATTGACCCAGAAAAACATGGAGATTGAAGAACCCAAGAGTGAAGATGTATACCAGATGGGAACGGTCGCACTGGTTATGAGAATGCTGAAACTTCCGGATGGGAGGGTTAGGATTTTGGCGCAGGGTCTTGTCCGTGCTGAAGTGAGAGAATTGGATGAGGAAAAATCCTAT
>SDBT01004990.1_pt1 | contig 22401 bp, 15 predicted proteins | sample 2277101 | NCBI WGS metagenome assembly SDBT01 (sample SAMN10404973, study PRJNA504765) | marine sediment metagenome | isolation source: marine sediment core GS10_PC15, 103 cmbsf | place: Arctic Ocean: Southern Knipovich Ridge | collected 2010 | reverse complement strand
CGGGTAATGATCATAGTGCTTGGTATCTATAATCGCAATGGTGTCTCTCTTGATACCTAAGGTGGCGGGATCAAGTTCAGCGATGTGAAGCGTGCTCCGAGGATCACAACCCGACGTTGGTTTCGGTGAGATGTTGAGAAGAACGTAGACCTTGTTGTTTTTTATCGAACGTATCACGTCAGGAAAACTTGCGGGCGAATAGACGTAACTTCCGTCTTCATAGGTTAATGGCCTCACCTCGCTCCACGTCCTACCGCCATCTTCGGATACAGTGAACAGTTTTACGGAAGGTGTTCCCGGGTTCTCCTGGGAGGGCAATGTGGCCGATGTCCGAAAAATCACGAATATTTTCCCGTCAGGCAGTTGGACGGCGTGAGGTTCAGAGAGCCCGTGGCGTGGCAGTGCGGGATTGCGCTTCGCCGTTCCGCGTCTTTCCCAGTCTATACCGCTAAGGTCGGGTCGCCATTTTCCAATATAACACGTAAAATCAGGGCCTCCCGGTAAGAAAAGACTCCCGTCATCGAGCTTTAGCATCCCGGAATTTCGGACTCTGAAATCGACCCCTTCGGGACTGCTCCAGGTCTTGCCCTCATCGGACGACACCTCGAACACCACCTTACGCTTTCTATTCCTGTAATACTTAATCACCATCCCGTTGTCTTCATCAAAGAAATGATTGACCTCCCGCGAGGTGTCCGGCCTTCTCCGGTCGCGTATTTCCCAAGTCTTTCCAAGGTTGTCGCTGTTGAGGGTCAGGATGTCCCATTCATCCATCTGTGCGGGTTTTAAATCATCAACCATAGATGCGATAATTGTCGGTTTGTCTTTGCTGATATAGGCTGGGTTATATGTCATCTTTGAGCAGGGGACGACCAACCCGCGCATGCTGAAGCTTTTTCGCACAATAATCCCGGTATCGCCGTTCTTTCGTATCGAGAGCGGCCGAAAATAACAGAACGCCCCGGGTTCCGCGGCGTGCTCGACAACCATACCCCAAGTTTCCATATATGCAGCCTTATTGTATTCATCTCCCACTGGTGGATACATTGGCTTGAAACATCGCTGCCTGACGGTCAATTCCACCAGTTTTCCCGCCGGGGTTTTTCCGTCGGGGAAATGAACGGCGATTTCCTTCCCGTTACCCGTAACGACGAACGACCCCGCGGTATTCTTCACCGCTTCCATACCGGCCAACTGCTCAAACGCCTTACCGTCAACGTAAATCTGGCCCAATGTTTCCGGGAGAACTTCGCCTTTGATCGGGCGGACCTTTTTGGGATCGTCAATGACGCAACTCAACTCGTAGGGGTTGTAAGCGTCCTTTTTGAACAAGCCCGCGGGTAGGGCGGCCTTGTAGACGCCGCCGCCAATCGCCTCCCACTTTGGCTCGAATACGTCCGAACCTTTAAGATAAACCCTCTTGCCGGGCAAGGCTTTGTAGGTAATTCGGGTCCAGGGAACATACAAAAACCCGTTTTTGGGCAATAGTACTTCTTCGCGATAGACACCCTCATCAATCATGACGAAGTCACCCTGGTCCGCCACTGTCCCGGCCTTGGAAATGGTCTTAAAAGGAAGCTCCTTTGTCCCCGGATTATCATCCGATGCCTTCGGGTCGTTTTGTGCAACGTAATACGTTGTGCCCATCAACTCGACGGCATTTGGAAAATAAGGAGTGTTGGTCGACTCCTGTGGTGTCGATTTTTCATCGGCTGCGACATTGATGCACGATAGACTAAAAATGATAATACCAATCGCCATTGTCAAATGGACATATCTCATGATTCACTCCCTGACATGCTAAGTGTTACAAGGTTCATTTGCCACTATAGTCGATATGACCGTGGTTTTCATAGGATTTTCTTTCACCGGCCGATGGAGGGGTCCGGGGAAAAGGATTCTTCGGATCGATCCTTGACGAAAAAGCTCCCCGATAGTAGCATGGGTTTCGCGTTGGGGGCTTGGCGCTCCCGACGTTCCTCGAAGTGCCTTTTTTATAGCAGTTTATAAAAAACCTTTTATTCACGATTGGCCTGAGGAACACGATGATTAATTTCTATTGCCGCATCTGCGGGCTGTATATCAGTGTCCCATGCGATTTTGCCGGCGGGAAAGGATCTTGCCCGCGGTGCAGGGTATTTTTGAGGGTTCCCCAGCCGATTTCCCCGGATAACCCTGATTACGTCAAAGACCTGCGATATTTCTCCGAGTCGGTTGATGTCGAGGCAGCATCTGAAGGTCGCCCGGAGATCGCAACCAACAGCACCGGGCCCAGCACCAGATACAAATGCTCCGGTTGCGGGGAGGAATACGAAAGCATAAGCGTGCGTGACTGGAACCAGGAGAAATGTCCCCGTTGCGATGTTGAGAATCCCCCTGCCATCGAAGACGTTCCGTTTCCCCGCCAGTATGGTCCGGCGGGGGCGTCGGGCGAGCCCCCCGCACAAACTGCGGCGGGCGCGGAGTCATGGGAAATGAGTGGAGAGTTTCTAGTTGCCCCCCGCTCCGAAAATCAAACATCCAGCGATTCGGTGATCCAGGGTCTTTCGCTCCTGACAGAAGGGGAGGCGGATGCTCCGGGTCTGGGGCTGGATGAGGCGAGTAAATATAGTCCGGAGTTGGATTTTGAGTCGGAATCGGCCCCGCCTTCGCGCGCCTCGGCGCGAGATGGGACGATGTGGCATTATCTGTTGAAGGACAAACGACACGGGCCGATAACGACGGACGAGTTGAAACGATTGCTACATAAGGGAAAAGTGAAACGCTCCGTATCGGTCTGGCGGGAGGGCATGGACAAATGGCAGCCGATTGATGCTTTGGAAGAATTAACCGCGATACTCGTATCGGCGGACGAAGTCTCGAGTGACCACGGAATCAGTTCGCTGCTGCGGACCCGGAAACTTTCCTATTGTTGTTCCAGCCTGTTTTGGATATTCCTCGCCGTCGTCTGTCTCATGTTGCTGTTGCACGTAGTGGTTGATATGGGCAAAACCCCATTTTTCCTGGTGAATATCGCGGTGGTGGTGGTGATTCTCGTCGCAGTCGGCTACGAGGTGCTCGTGTGGGTGAAGAACCGCAGTTTCATCCCGCGACTGTCCCGCAGGGTTCGGATTCAAGGGGTGGTGGGATTGGCAGGGCTATTGGTCTGCCTGATGGTGACGTTGGTTCTTACGGCGTTCTGGGGAGGCGCAGAGGCCGTCAAACAGGAGAAACGGATCATCCTCCAGGCCCGGAGGGTCTTTTTAGTTCTGGTGGAGAGGGACGTGCGGGAATCGTACAATGTTGTCGGCTGGGAGAAACTCAAAGTCAACGGCGATGACTTCGGAGCCCGGTTTCAAGCCGCCCCCAGCCCGGAGGAAAAGGACAAGCTCATCAAAGAAGTGTTCGATCGGTTTCTGAAAACATACGCCCCGACCCATACCCAGGAGGATATGAAATCCCTTTCTTTGAAGCATTTGTATGTCGAGAAGCGGACACTGGATGAAACAGTGGTCTCGGTAAGGATTCCGAGGCTCGGGAAGAAGATTTTCTTTACAATTCAAGGCGGGGAGTTGGTCGGGCTCCATATGAAGTAACAGCCCGTATCCAGGATGGTGTTTGGTTTATGGGGGCAGGCGGCCGCGCCGTGAGATTCCACCAAAACATTTATCCCCCAGGAGAGGGCGTGATTGTTGATTTAACACTCCGTGATCGTATACTGATGCAACCGACCCGGCGGCGTAGCCAAGCGGACTAAGGCGACGGATTGCAAATCCGTTATTCGTGGGTTCGAATCCCACCGCCGCCTGTTTTGTAACTCGACATTAGACCGATATAGTACAGTATAATGGAAACAACCTGTCCGAGAGAAACCCCGAGGCGTTTTGTTCAACAGGACAAGGTTGGAGAATTCTGGATGATGAGGTCAATCATGAGTAAGAAAATATCCATCCTGCTGCCGGTAGGCTTTTTCCTGTTGTTTTCTCTGTCGGTGACGATTGCGGCCACACCCGTCGCAGAGGACAAAAAAACCGCCAAGCCGAAGCTGGTTACACTGAAGGATGGGCGGAAATTGGAAGGTATTGTTACAAAAACACCGAAGGGCATCCAGGTGGAGACGAAACTGGCCCCCATGACCTTCTCGAACGATGAAGTTCAGTCCATTGAGGAGCTGGTTACGCCGAAGGACGTCTACATCACGCGAAGGAGCAAGCTCAACACCAAGGACGCCAAAGCCTTCTACCAGTTGGCCAAGTGGGTGTGGAAAACGTACCCGGACAATATGAACCTGCTCCAGTCTGCCAATGATGATCTGGAGGCTGCACTGAAGCTCGGGAAGGACTATACCCGGGCCCAATTGTTGCTGCAACAGGTGAAGGCCAAGATCAAGATTCTGGAAAAAGAGACGGTGAAGGGGCAAAAAGCCACTGGCAAAGATAAAACCGACTTGGAAAAAGATCTGGTTACCGACCGGGATATCCTGTGGATTCGCCTGATGGAACTACGCGAAACGGATAAGGTTCCGATCAAGTATAAGAACGACGTACTGATGCGGTACGTCAGGGACATGCAGGGCCGCGAAATAGATGACTGGGATAAACTGTGGAAAAAAAGACGTTTTCTGGGCTGGACTCGAATGAAACAGGTAATGGAGATTCTGGCTAACAAGCCTGAGAATACGTCCCTGTTGAAGGACATCCACGTAACGAGCGATCCGAAGTTCATGACGGACTTCCGAACCAGGATATGGCCGGTTATCCGGAGCACTTGTACCGCGATGGCCGGGCACGAGATACTCAAGCCGAAAGGGGGATTGATGTTCTTCGTCTCCGGGAGCAAGTCGGTCAGAGTGGATTATACCAATTTTCTCATTCTCAGCGGCTTCAAGTTCAAGAAAGACAACAAGCGGCTCATAGATCGCCAGTATGTCGACAACTCGTTGGTCCTGCAGTATGGTTTGAATCCCAAGATATCAAAGGATAGGCATCCGGGGAACATTCCTCCGATTTTTACGGACAAGAACTCTTCCCGTTACAGGAGGGTCTACAATTGGATAAAATCGCTGAAAGGTCCTCTGGCGCCGAATTATCATATTCACGCAGGGTACAGTCCGGCCGGTATGAAGCTGGATACGAGCGGCCTCCCCGACATACCGTCGGATGATGCGGAGACCAAAGAGTAAGGCGGCAAGTGGGTGTATACCCAGCGGGAAGGCCTTCGAACGCGACGGAAACGGCGGAATACTACCTGGGATGGATAGGGCAGAAGAGTGCAAATTGCATTCATGGTGACTTTGGTTATCTTAGTCATCGCTCTTCTTGCGGCGATGATTTCCTTTGTGGTGATGGGTATCCGTCATCTCGGTCGGGCGCGGGTGCTGGCGAGGCACTCCCATGAGCAAGGCATGCGGTTCTCTCGCGAGGATCCGTTCAACATTCCCAAGCGGTATCGCGATTTTGCACTCATTTCCTGCGGGCACAGCCCACGGGCCTGCAACGTCTCCCACGGACGGATCGACTCATGGAACGTGCGTGCATTTGATTTTCGGTACGAGGTCGGGCACGGTACTAGGCGGATGACGTGCCACTACAGTGCAATCATCATAGACACCCGGATCGACCTCCCGGACGTGTTGATGTGGAATGACGCCGATGCGGAGCACGCCCCGCTGGTGGTGCGGGAAGGCGACGGCCGCGTGGATTGCTGGTGTTTTACCGGCAGCTGCGCCCTTGCCGATGTGCTGAAAAACGCCGCGGATTCTCTGGCCCCTGAGGGCTTGAGCATGCAGGTTCGCGGGCCCATGTTGATGCTTACCCTACCGGCGATCCATCGACGGCAGTGGGATTACACGGTTTGGATGGACGCCGCGATGCAATTTCCAGGAATCTTGAGAGATTTCCAGGGACAAGTGGACCGCAGAGAGCCCGGGACACTTCTCGGGGCATCTGAAAAAGGTGGGCTTCATACACGACCGTCTTGAAAATGGACTCGGGCCATGTTAAAAAGGTGGAGGAATGCTATGACAATCATTGACGTGATAATCGGGAGATTAGCCGTGCAAAAAAACAAACGTTTCTTGGAGGGGTGGGGGCGAATCAGTGTTCTTGTGGTCCTGGTGTTCTGGGTGGGCTGCGGCGACACGCAAAAACGGGCCACGGGAAAGAAGCTCCGCGAAGCGACCCAAGAGGCCCAGGGACTGTACGGCAAGGCCCAGGATATTCTCAGTAACAAGATTGTCGATTCTGAATTTATTGCGGATTCTTTAAGCCCGCAGGCTTTGGTACACATCAATAAAGCGGAGGAGGTGTTAACCGGGGCGCTGCGGAAGTATTATGATGCGGACAAGTCCGATCCGGAAAAGGTCTCGTCGGTGGACGCCGGCATGGCCAAGATGACCCTCGGGCAGGTCCGACATCTCAGGGGGCTTTATTACGGTTGGTCGGCCAAGCGGGAAATCCGCAAGGCCCGGGGAGTCACACATCAAATTTACGAGTATCTTAAAAAGGTGCGGTTAGAAAACACGACCGTGCTTGCCTATCAAGAACGGCTGTCCCAAACCGGACAGCAGATTGCGAAGGACCAGGAGGCGGCAAAAAAGGCCAAAGCGGATGCTTCCCGGAATCGCGACACCGTTAAAACACAGATACAAAACCTCCAAAAGAAAATCGCGAGTCTGGAAAAACGAATCCAGCAGAACAATAGTAAAGCGAGTTCCTTGAAGCAGGAAAGCAATCTTACGACCGGGCGGAAGAGCCTTCAGAAGTTGGAGGAGGCCTTGCAGATCGAAAACCTGATTCACAAGGACCGCGGGCGTATTCGGCAGCTCAACAGCGGGCTGGTCCGGCAGCAAGATAAACTGGCCGAGGCGGATCTCGAGTTAAGCGGGATCAACAGCAAACTGGCAGCGATACGGGAGATTAGGGAGCAGCACAGCATCGAGATCAGGCTCGAAACGGAAAAGCTGAAAGAGGAAAAGAAAAACATGGCTGCGACCTGTGAAAAGATCGCTGAATTGCTGGCGGAACTGGGTAAGAATTGCACGGAAACATTTGACCTGGCCGCGAAGGCAGACTCGGCCTTTTGGCAGGCGGAGAAAGACATCGTTTCGGCGGGCAATCTGGTCTCCCGGGACAAGAAAGCGCAGGCGTTGTCGGAGGAGGAGGGAGTAAGGGCTTCTTCGGCCGAGGTGCAATCGAGCCGCAGAGATTTCCGTGTGGAAATCGAGGAGCTTTTCTCGCGGATTACGAATGTGTGGGAAGGCTTGCACGATGAAAAGCCCCCCGCCCCGGAGTCGGCGGAGATTACGGACTTCATGGAAAAAACCAAAACTTCAGGAGACACCGAGGACTCCTAAGAGTTGACTGCGGCCGATTACAAGCAAGCCCTTGACCTCCGGGAAAGGGTTGTCCAGAGCACGGCTCACAAGAAAAAATGGGAGTTTCAGAGGGCTCTGCCCCATGTTCATAACGCTGAGATGCCGAGTGTAATTTATCAGTTGGACACTTTTTGCTGAGAATTGCCACAAATAGGAATTTCGAGTATTGCCAAACCCTCAATTCTTTGCGATACTAAGCAGATAGCTGATCGCTCTTCAGGGGTGCAGGTTGCGGCTGGTGGAGAGTCAGGGCGCAGTCAATGCGAGAATATATCAACAAACCGATTGGTGAACTGGCGGGCGAGTTAAGTTCCGGCCTGCTTCGGCTTCGCAGGGGATATCTGGATTCGGCTGAGAAGTTGTTGTGTCTGATCGATCCTGTCCAGGATTATCCCTACGAGTTTGTCGTCTTTCGCCTCACGGGGTATCGTCCTGGGAAATCGAATTCTCCGCGGCTACTGCTGAAGGGCATGTCTCTGCGTCACGACCTGCAGCAGTTGCTGCTGGACGTATCCGAGAGTTTTGAACTCTGCACCCACGATTACGACGAGATGGTTTGTGATACGTCCGCCCTGGCGCGGCGTTTCGGCGTATCGACGAAGACGATTCAGCGCTGGCGGAAGCGAGGTCTCCCTGCTCGACGGTTGATCTTTCCCGACTCCAAGCGCCGGGTGGGATTCCTCGAAAGCTCCGTCGCATGGTTCCTGAAGGACCATCGGAAGGAAGTGCAGCGGTCGATTTGCTTTTCGCAACTGACCTCTCCCGAACGCAAAGATATCCTTCGTCGGGCACGGCGCATGGCGTCGTTCACCCGATGCAGTCTCGGCGACGTGGCCCGGCGTCTGGCCAAGCACACCGGGCGAGCAGTCGAAACGATTCGCTATACCATCCGAAAGCACGACAGGGAATTTCCCGAGGAGGCGATCTTCCCCCATCTACTCAATACACTGGGCAATCAGGAGAAGCGACAGATTTATCGAAGTTCGCTTAGCGGAGTTTCCGCCTCGAACATCGCCAAGAAATATCATCGGACGCGCGGCAGCATTTACCGGATTGTGAACGAGATGCGGGCCGCGCAGCTCCTGGAGAGGTCGATCTCGTACATGTATAACGAGAGCTTCGAAAAGCCCAATGCCGATAAGGCCATCCTCCCCGGCCGGAAAATCAAACCCCGCAAGAACGATGCCAAATGGGCCCCGATGAAGGTCAAGGTCCCCGCCGACCTTCCTCCGTATCTTAAAAGCCTCTACGAAGTCCCGCTGCTGATGATAGAAAAGGAACAGGAACTGTTTCGCCGATACAACTATCTCAAATATCAGGCCGATCAACTTCGCAAGACCATCAACATCAACCGCATTCGGGTTCGTCAAATCAAGCGGATCGAGTCGTTGTTGTTGCAGGGGAACGTCGTCAAGAACCAGATTGTTCGGGCCAACCTCCGCCTGGTGGTCTCCATCGCCAAAAAACACGTCGGCGGGCCGTTATCTCTCTTCGAACTCATCAGCGATGGGAACGTCTCGCTGATTCGAGCGGTTGAAAAGTTCGATTTCGCCCGGGGTTTTCGCTTCAGCACCTATGCCTCCTGGGCGATTATGCGTAATTTCGCCCGTTCCGTACCGAAGGAGCAATATCAGCTTGACCGGTTTTCCACCGGGCACGACGAGGTGCTGGACATCGCCGCCAGCCTCCGCAGCTACGATCCCGATGATGACAACCTTGCGGAACTCCGCGAGAGCATCGACATGATGCTGGAGCATCTGAACCCTCGTGAGCGTACCATCCTGATCGACCACTACGGCCTGGACGAAACCGGCCGGTCCAAGACATTCGATCAACTGGGACAGCAACTAGGGATCAGCAAGGAACGCGTCCGACAGATCGAGATTAAGGCCATCGATAAACTCCGGGAGATCGGAAACCCGGAAGCCTAGGGGATTTTCCGCGTGCGTGCTGAGCACGCACCCTACATCTCTTAGATGACCAGATGAATTCCAAATGACGAAATTCGAACCTTGCCTACCGGCAGGCAGGTGACGAATCAATAACGAATTACCGAACCTTGCCTACCGGCAGGCAGGTGACGAAATCAGACGGGAACCCCGCATGTGAATTCGGGTTTCGAAATTCGTCATTGTCTCGTCATTCTGGTTTCGTCATTCGAGTTTCGAAACCTCCCTACCTCCCTGTCGGTAAGGAAGTCTGTGGACTACTTTCTGCCAGTCGGGCCCCTAGGTATTTTGTCCCTGCCTTGGCGCGAAAATGAGCATGGCGGCGATAGTCATCGAGGCTGCCAAAACGAGCAGCCCCCTCCGATGCCCGGGCCTCTGCAACTTCGCCGCTAGGATATCCAGGCGCGAGTTCGGTGGGGGTGGATCGTCATATCGAATCTTCGAGAGGGCACCGGGGACCAGAGCGGACGGATGCGATGATGGGGAAATCGCGCGGACCTCATTGTAGGGTACCATCCCCAGTTTGCTCCAGGCCAATCGCTTTGTGAGCACTTCGTCGGTGGGGGCCTTTTCGATGAGCCGATCCTTTGCCCTAACGGCCGCGCGGGCTTCCTTCAGACGGAGACGCTCGCAGTTGCGCTGGTGGCGGAACCGCTGTAGTCTTGCGTAGGCTGGCAGCAGCAGCACCCCCGCCAGGATCAGCATCGCCATTCCCATTAGCACACTGAAGCCCGCAAAGCGGACCAGCGCATCGGCAAAACTTCCTTCTCGCCCCCGGGTCTTGACCTCAGCATTTATTCCACATCGAAGCGCCATAGACTCCCCTTTTTCCCAGGGTTTCTTCGATTCGCAGAAGTTGATTGTATTTGCACACCCGGTCGGTCCTGCTCGCCGAGCCTGTCTTGATTTGTCCGGTGTTCTTGGCCACCACGATGTCGGCGATGGTGGTGTCTTCCGTCTCGCCGCTGCGATGGCTGACGACGGCGGTGTAACCGTTCTCGTGGGCCAGGTCAATCGTGGCGAACGTCTCGCTCAGCGTACCGATTTGATTGACCTTAATCAGGATGCTGTTGGCGCATTTCTCCTCCAGCCCTCGCCGCAGGAACTTGACGTTGGTGACGAACAGGTCGTCGCCGACGATCTGGATTTTATCCCCGAGTTTGGCGTTCATCTTTGTCCACCCGGCCCAGTCGTCCTCGCCCAAACCGTCCTCGATACTGCGGATCGGGTACTTTTCAACCCAACGGGTCCACGTGTCGATCATCTCATCGCTGGTGGCGACGTGATCCGGGTCGGACTTGAAGAAGCAGTATCCCTCCTTGCCCTTTTCGCGTGCGGCGTTGGCCATTTCGCTGGCGGCGGGGTCCAGGGCTAACCAGATGTCCTCTGCGGGCTTGTACCCCGCAGCCTCGATGGCCTGGCAGATCAGTTCGGGGGCTTCGTCGTTGCTGCCCAGGCTTGGAGCGTAACCGCCCTCGTCCCCGACAGCGGTGTTGTAGCCCTTCTTCTTGAGAATTTTCTTGAGTGCGTGGAACACCTCGGCGCCCATTCGCAGCCCTTCGGAGAAGGTCTTGGCGCCCCACGGTTGGACCATGAATTCCTGGAAGTCCACGGTTCCGTCGGCGTGCTTTCCGCCGTTGAGGATGTTCATCATCGGGACCGGGAGGGTAACGCCCTTCTCACCGCCGAGGTATTGGAACAGTTCCACGCCGGCTGCGGCGGCCGCTGCCTTCGCCGTCGCCATGGATACGCCTAAAATAGCGTTTGCGCCGAATCGTGATTTATTCTCCGTTCCATCGGCCTGGATCATCTTCTCGTCAATGGTGCTTTGGTCTTCGGGGTCCATGCCCTCCAGGAGCGTGGCGATCTCGCCGTTGACGAATCCCACCGCCTTCAGCACACCCTTCCCGTTGTACTTGCCCGGGTCGCCATCACGGAGTTCGCAGGCTTCATTCTCGCCCGTACTGGCGCCCGACGGAACCGCCGCCCGCCCCCCCGAACCGTCGGTCAGGATGACATCCACCTCCACCGTGGGATTCCCGCGGGAGTCCAGGATTTGACGGGCTCTGATTTTCTTGATCTTCGTGGACATGCTGATTTCCTCTCTGTCTTATCGGACCTTTGACTTGCCCTGCGTTAGTGGAACGCGTGGGTGCCCATACGCCCATACGGGCGGCCGTATGGGCGGGTCTTCGCTTCGCTACGACAGAGCACCCACGCCACAAAGTCGCAATGGCGTTTGCTCTCTTGCCAGCCGCGAGTGCCTAAGCGAGCGGTTTCTTTCCTGCGTCCCACAATCCCCAGCGAACGGGGAACACTTGTCCTGCGTTAGTTTACCAGGGTGGTGAGGGCGGATATCATAAGCAATCCGTCCCGGCGTACAAGAAGTTTCCGCAATCCCGCTCAGCGGGGAGCGGGAAACGGGTGATCGATTTCAATTCGGGAAAAGTATTGAACCTTTCGGCCGGTGAAGGCTCTATACGTATGAGGACGCCGCGTGAACCAAAGGGAACACCTTCTTGAGCAGTTGTGGATACTTCGGTATCAGATGGGCGACGATGATGCGCTTAACCCGCTGGCGGAGCGTTACTACGGGCCTCTGCTTTACTATGTCCGGCGTCTGATCGGTGATTCCCACGCGGCCGAAGACGTCTTGCAGGATGTCTGGATGACAGTGGTACGAGAGCTTCCAAAGCTGCGGGATCGCCGCTCGTTCGCGCCCTGGGTTTATCGCATCGCGCGAAACAAGGTATTTCGACAACTGAAGAAAAAAGGGCGCCTCCCGCTTCTGACCGAGGAGATGGAAGTCGAAGCGGGTGCGGAAGAAGAAGGGTATTTCTCGCCTGAAGAGGCAGCCCTGGTGCATCAATGTCTGGAAAGTCTTCCGTTTCAACACAGAGAGGTGCTGATGTTGCGTTTCTTCGAGCAAATGTCATATGAGCAAATCGCGGAGGTTGTGGGCTGTAGGGTAGGGACCGTCCGGTCGCGCCTGCACTACGCCAAACGCGCCCTTCGCAAAGAAATCGAGGAGAAATCCAATGGAAAACGATAACGATAGGAAGCTTGGGGACGAACTGTTGAAGCAGAACGGTATCCGGGCGGGGACGCTTTCAGACGACGGCCGAAAGAAGCTTCACGAATCAATCGCCCTGGGCAAAAAGCGTGTGAGGCGTTTGAAGTGGATCGTAGGAATTAGTTGGGGCCTCTTTCTGCTCATGCACTTCCTTAATATTTCACTGGCGATGTTAGCAGATGAAGAGACAAGACAGGATTCTTTTCATTCGGGTTCAATACCAGTGGTCGCCGGTTCCCTCATGCTGGGCTTGGGAATCGTCGGGATCTTTGCCGTGGTATGCACTATTTCGCTGTTTATCAGATCTTCGTCTCTGAAGGGACGTGAGATGGAGGACATCCGTTTGGCTTTGCGAGACATTGAAGCGGAACTGAAACAATCGCAGGAAAAATGAGAATGATTGAGAACAGGGAGCATGCCGCAATTCGTTCATGCTTCTACCGGTCTGGATGAAGAATTGGTTGGGAAGTGAGGGGATAAAACGTATAATCAACCCGATCTGCAAAGGTACAACGACCGGTTTTCTTGATTAAAGGACAATTTCATGGAATGTAACAACGAGCAAAAGAACATGAAGCGGTGCACATGCACCTACGATGGTTGTGAAAGACACGCCATCTGCTGCGAATGTCTGGCATCTCACCTGGGTAGCAAGCAACTGCCTGCTTGCTGTTTTCCGCCCGAAGTCGAGCGCACCTACGACCGCAGCTTCAAGACCTTCGCCAAGGCGTGGGAGCTGTAGTGAGGGTATAAAATTCCTGAAAGCGAAACGCAAGTTCGGGGAATGTATCGTATGTTTCACAAGGCCTTCACTGGGAAGAGACGGGCCGGCTGGTTTCTGTTACCTGTCGGTCTCGTTTCATTTCCGGGTGGGACTGCTGATCTCTTCTTGCCTGTTTCCGGGGAATTCTTCAGTCTATTGGGCAATAGACTTCCGTTTTCCGCGTTTAACCAAGCGCATTGCGGTCGCCAACGTGGCCCCTTGAAGCACAATTTCAACTTTTTTCACAATCAATACAGGAGAAGATCATCATGAAACGCAATTTATTAACACGATTAACGATGGTTTTATTGACATTGGGGCTGACGGGCGGTTTTGCCCGGGCACAGGAGGACAACCCCCCCGGGGGCGGAGGTAAGAAACCTCAGACCCCGCCCGCCCGACGAGCTAATCAGGCGGAGAATCTGATTTCACGGTTAAAGAAGGCTATCAACCCCACGCCCAAGCAACTCCCGCGGTTGGAGCAGATTTGGAAAACGTATCGGCAGTCGGCAAGAAACTGGAGGCGGGAAAACGGCACAAAACTGCAGGCCGCACAAAAGAAGCTCAGCGATGCCAAAAAAAGCGGTGACAAAAATGCCATTAACGCCGCCACAAAGGAAACAAAGGCAATCCAGACCTCCCGGCGCAATCTGACGAAGAATATCGAGAAGCAGCTTTCCGGGGTCCTGACGAAGGAGCAGATGGAAAAGGCCAAAATCGTCCTTCGGGGCAGGCCAGGAAACCGCATAGCCATGTTGGAGCAGTTAAACCTGACCGAGACACAGAAGGTCAAGATCAAGATCATCCTGGACGAGGCGACCGCTCAAGGCAAAAAGACCGACAACAAGGGAGTTAAAAAAGAACTTCTGGACGAGGCCTTCGAAAAGATCCGTCAAATGGTCCTGACACCCGAGCAGAATGGAAAGATCGCGTCAATGTTGAGGCGAATGCGGCCTCCTGGCGGAAGGGCGGGGCAACGCCCCCAGCCCCGCGCCGAACTGAATCTGACCGACGAACAAAAGGCCAAGGAAAAGAAGATCATGGATCAGGCCCGTGAGGCGGCCGCCAAAACTGAGGATCGCAGAGCCCGCCGACGCATCATCACCACCGGCCGGAGGACGGTCCGCCAGGAGGTCTGGACCGACGAGCAGCGAACCCAGGCCAGACAGAGCAGAACCCAGAGGGGTAGAGGGGGTAGAGCCCGCATGGAGCAAATGGGCCTGAGCAATGATCAAATTACCCAGGCAGAGAAGATCATGAGCGAGGCCCGGGAAAAGGCCGACGAGGCCGGAAGTCGTCAAGAGAGGCGTCAGATCATGCGAGACGCCTTCAGAAAGATGAGAGAAGAAGTCTGGACCGACGAGCAGCGTACGCAGATTAGAGAGAGAATGGCCCAAAGGGGCAGAGAACGTATGCAACAAATGGGTCTCAACGACGATCAAATCACCCAGACCGAGAAGATTATGAGCGAGGCCCGGCAGCAGGCCCGCGACGCCGGAAGTCGTGAAGATAGGCGTCAGATCATGCGAGACGCCTTCAGAAAGATGAGAGAGGAAGTCTGGACCGACGAGCAAAGGGAAAGATTCGAGCAGCGGCGGAACCAGTGGCGGGAGCGGGGGGGACAGGGAGGACGCCGAGGCCGTGGGGGCGGTGGGGGTGGCCGTGGTGGTGACGGTGGCGGTGGATAAAGACGCTGAAACAAGCCCAACGCTTTTTATACAGCGATTTTGGAGGGGGTGTTGGACTCCTCGCCCGACATGAGTTTCATGCGATTGCCCCGCAGTTGTTCTACGCGGCGGTGATGGATGCAAGGCCGACGAGGCAGGATCTTCGCCAGGCGGAGGATTTCGTAGAGATACTGCGCCTTACCGTTAAGCCCCAGCAGGAGCAGGTCTCCCCCGGCCTGGATCTGCCGGTGACGCAACTGGATCAGACCCGCCAGTGCTGCCGTGGTCGTATTCCGCGTCTTTCGCAGGTCCAGCACGACAACTCTGCCCGTCGCCTTACTCAGCATCTCTCTCCCGAGCTCCAGCACGTCCGCGTGCCCGAGCCGCTCGCGGGGAAAAACCAATCTTGTAACCCTCTCTTGTACCATGACATTGTCCGCAACTCACTTCTCACTTGATGACGAATTGAACAACCTTTTTAATTATACGCACACTTTCTCTATTTGTGAATACCAAATTACTCAAACTGAACCGATTTGACAGTCCCGACTGGGTGCAGGGCAGGGCTTGAAGACCATTCTCATCCGGAAAATCCATTGAAAATTTGGTTCGTGTTTTGCACAATGGATTGTTCGGAATCAGAACGGCATCTGAATATTAAGGAAAAAACCCAATGACAACGACAGACATCGGTCAGCCCCCATCCGAGGCGAAGAAGAACCAGCGGATCCCTCATCCCAGCGAGACAGCCAAACGCAAGATGACGATGATGGACGGGAACCAGGCCGTCACCCACGTAGCCCACAAGGTCAACGAGATAATCGCGATCTATCCGATCACGCCGTCCACTTCAATGGGCGAGGATGCGGACGAAAAAAGCGCCCGCGGCGAGAAGAATATTTGGGGCACTGTTCCGCTGGTGGTTGAGATGCAGTCCGAAGGCGGGGCGGTAGCGGCGGTGCACGGTGCGCTGCAAACCGGCTCGCTGACGACAACGTTCACGGCTTCGCAGGGTCTGCTGTTGATGATCCCGACGCTGTACAAGCTCGCCGGGGAGCTGACGCCCACGTGTTTCCACGTTTCGGCGAGGTCACTGGCCTGTCAGGCGCTGAGCATCTTCGGCGACCACAGCGACGTTATGACCACCCGTCAGATCGGCGTGGGGCTGCTCAGCAGCAACAGCGTGCAAGAAGCGATGGACATGGCCCTTATCGGCTCGGCCGCCGCGCTTGCCACCCGCCTCCCGTTCATCCATTTCTTCGACGGGTGGCGCACCAGCATCGAAATCAACAAGGTCGAGGAACTCACGCTCGATGACATGCGGGCGATGATCGACGAGCAGAAGGTCCTCGAACATCGCCGCCGAGCAATGAGTCCCGATAACCCCTTCATTCGCGGGACCACTCAGAACCCCGACGTCTACTTCCAGGGTCGCGAGTCCGTCAACCCATATTACATCAAGGCGCCGGGCCTCGTTCAGGAAACAATGGATAAATTCGCCAAGCTCACCGGGCGGGAATATCACCTTTTCGATTACGAAGGCGCACCCGACGCAGAACGCGTCTTTGTCATGATGGGCTCCGGTGCCGAAACCGCCCATGAAACCGTGGAATATCTCACCGCTGCGGGCCAGAAGGTCGCCTTGATCAAGGTCCGGTTGTACCGGCCGTTCAGCAAGGAGCACTTCCTGGGGGCCCTCCCGAAAACGATCAAGAAAATCGCCGTCCTGGACCGCCAGAAGGAACCGGGGTCAGTCGGGGAACCTCTGTACCTCGATATCGTCAACGCCCTGGTTGAAGAGGGTAGGACGGACATCCAGGTCATCGGCGGTCGTTACGGGCTTTCCAGCAAGGAATTTACACCCGCGATGGTCAAGGCTGTTTTCGATGAGCTCGCCAAACTGCAATCGAAAAATCACTTTACCGTCGGGATTATCGACGACGTGACGAACACCTCCCTCCAGTGGAACCCGGACTTCCACACCGAAAGCGACGACGTGATCCGGGCCATGTTCTACGGGCTTGGGGCCGATGGAACCGTCGGGGCCAATAAGAACACCGTCAAGATCATCGGGGAGGAGACGAACAACTACGCCCAGGGCTACTTTGTGTACGACTCGAAGAAGGCCGGCGCCATCACCGTCAGCCATCTGCGATTTAGTCCCAGGCCAATACGTTCAACTTACCTGGTGGGCAAGGCCAACTTCATCGCCTGTCACCAGTTCAGTTTCCTCGAGAAATATGACGTACTGGCCGCGGCCGTGGAAGGTGCCACCTTCCTGCTGAACGCGCCCGTCGCGCCTAAAGAGGTGTGGGACCATCTGCCCCGCAGCGTCCAGGAGCAGATCATCGAAAAGAAGCTCAAGTTCTACGCCATCAACGCCTACGAAGTGGCCAATAATACCGGTATGGGCGCGCACATCAACACGATCATGCAGACGTGCTTCTTCCACCTCTTCCACGTCTCAGGTATCCTCACGCGGGATGAGGCGATCGCCAAGATCAAGGAGACCATCAAGCAAACCTACGGCAAAAAGGGCGATGAGATCGTCCAAAAGAACTATAGCGCGGTGGACTCGGCGTTGGCAGGGCTTGTGGAAATCGACGTGCCCGATGCGGTGAGTAGTTCCATCGTCAAACCGCCCGTTGTCCCGGACGCTGCGCCGGATTTCGTCAAGGAAGTAACGGCGAAGATCATAACCGGGCAGGGGGATATGATTCCCGTCAGCCGGATGCCCGACGACGGGACCTGGCCGACGGCGACCACTCAGTGGGAAAAGCGCAACATCGCCCTGGAAATCCCCGTCTGGGATCCGGAGGTTTGCATTCAGTGCGCCAAGTGCAACATCGCCTGCCCGCACGCGGTCATCCGATTGAAAGTCTACGACCCCGCACTGCTGAAAGACGCCCCGGAAACCTTCAAGTCCGCCGCCGCCAAGACCAAGAACTTCGAGGGGCTCAAGGCGACGATCCAGATCGCCCCGGAAGACTGCACCGGCTGCGGGGCGTGCGTGAACGTATGCCCGGCAAAGAACAAAACCGACCCGACCAGGAAGGCGATAAACATGGCCTTCCAGCTCCCGCTGCGGGAATCCGAACGGGAAACCCACGAGTTCTTCCTCTCGCTGCCGGATTTCGACCGCAGCAAGCTGAACGTCAAGACCGTCAAGGGTTCTCAACTCTGCCGTCCCCTGTTCGAATACTCCGGAGCGTGCGCCGGGTGCGGGGAGACGCCCTATATCAAACTGATGACGCAGCTCTTCGGTGATCGGGCCATTATCGGTAACGCCACCGGATGCAGCAGCATCTACGGCGGGAACCTTCCGACCACGCCCTACGCCAAAAACGCCGACGGCCGCGGACCCGCCTGGAACAACTCGCTGTTCGAGGACGCCGCGGAGTTCAGCTTCGGGTTCCGCCTGACGCTGGACAAACGCATCGAATTCGCCCACGAGTTGATCAGCGAGTTGAAGGACCGACTCGGCGCGGAACTCACTGAGTCGATCCTCAACCAGGACCAGACCACCGAGGCCGGTATCGCCGAGCAGCGCACCAACGTCCAGGCATTGAGGGACAAGCTCCAGGATGCGGAAGACCCGCGCGCCACCCAGCTCCTGAGCGTCGCCGATGCGCTTGTCAAGAAGAGCGTCTGGGCCTTTGGCGGGGACGGATGGGCATACGACATCGACTACGGCGGGCTGGATCACGTCCTGGCTTCCGGGCGCGATATCAACGCACTGGTGCTGGACACGATGGTCTACTCCAATACGGGCGGGCAGTGTTCCAAGGCGACACCGCGTGGGGCCGTGGCAAAATTCGCCTCCGGCGGAAAGCCCTCCCCTAAAAAAGACCTGGGCATGCTTGCAATGACCTACGGGAATATCTACGTAGCGCAGGTAGCTAGTGGCGCCAATGACGTCCAGACAGTCAAGGCGTTCGTCGAGGCCGACAGCTACCCCGGGTGCAGCCTGATCATCGCCTACAGCCACTGCATCGCCCACGGGATCAACATGACCACAGCTTACGACCAGCAGAAGGCAGCCGTGGCGTCCGGGTTCTGGCCGCTGTATCGCTTCGATCCGCGACTCGCCGAGGAAGGCAAAAATCCCCTGCAACTCGACAGCAAAGAGCCCACAATCTCCTTCGAGCAGTACGCCTACAAGGAGATGCGATGGAAGATGCTCACCAAGTCCAAACCGCAAGAGGCAAAGTTGCTGCTGGAAAAGGCCACCGCGGACGTCCAAACCCGCTGGCGTTTGCTTAAGCAGATGTCGGCGATGCAGTACGGCGGGGAATAGTGTAGAGAAGATACGAACGACCTATTGATCGGCAATGGCCGATCCTACGGTCAACATGACCATCGTTTCGAGCCGCGCAAGGCGCGGGTTGAAACGTATGTGTCGATGTTCTTGTTGGGCGATACTCCGGTTCTACTTCAACAAGGTCGGAGGCAGCTCGATGCCGTGTTGAATGGCTAACGCCTCCATTCGTTCCTTGATCGCGTCAAAGTCTCCTCTATTCCTCATCATGGCCCATTGTGCCTCTAGTTCCTCTTCCTCGTTTTCGGTCAATTTCGGCGCAAGGACTGCGAGCCTCTGCCTAAAGGATGTGTTGTGCTGAAGGTCCGCAAAGGGAGGAATAACGATCCCTAGTGCGCAGATGTGCAGCATGACGACAGCTGCCCACATCGATACCAACGCACGCCTCTTGCTTGTGGGTTTCATCTTCTCTGTGGGTTTTAGAAGACGCTTGGTGCAGGATAGAGAGGCCCCGAGCGAACTGCCAGACACGAATGCAAAGAATATCATCAACACCATGACATCAACGTGGTTCCTGTGTCCCATTGCTGCGCTGCGGTAAATTGAATCAACGAAAGCTTTGACGAAGCGTGGACCGAAGACAAGGAGTGTGGACCATACAAAACGGAGCAAGGGTTGAATGAATATGATGACTAGCACGGCTGCAATAACGGAGGCGATGACGGCTCGCCGAATCTGAGAATACCTAGTAATTGGAGTATCTTCTGTCATGTCTTCTCCTTTCGCGCCCAACGACTTGGATCACTTGCTGGTATGAAGCGGTAGCGGAATATCAGTCAAGTGCATCCTTTTGTTCGGCAATTCTATAGTTTTATTTTTGGCAAGAACTTATCTTCTCTCTGTAATTCATCTTTTACAGAAATAATCAAAGCTCTTACATACCAGTACTTCGTAGTTATGAACAGCTTCTTGGCGATAGTCTTCTTGTCGTCTTCATTTAATTTTGATTTAGAGAGACATGTATAAGCTTTAATTGCATATCCAGCAAACTCAGGAAATCTTTGTCGAATATCTGCAATGCTGCTACCATTCAGATAAGCCGCAATGCCAATGAGATAACCTTTTGTAATCATCATACGTTCACGGTCATCTCTAAACACATGTCTAAGCTGATAATTGTCTGAGACTATCAAATCTTGGACATCTGTTTGCTTCCCCGCGATTATACGCAAGGTAGAGAAAAGACGTTCTTCAACCCAAAATCCTCCACCATCACATAATCCACTGTCTAAACCTTTTCCACTGAAAATCAGTTTGAGAAGATCGTTCGAGCCAACTTGTCTTCGCCACTTTTCACCTAAGTCGTTGAAAGTGTCTGTTGGTTCTTGCTCAACAACATAGGACCGTGTGATTTCTACAAAACAATTGGCCGCCTCTATCCGTTTCTTTTCTTTTTCTCCCAAAATTTCATGGATTGATTTTTCAAATTTATTCCCAGGCTTTTCTCCCTTTATCCAAGAATCAACAGCATTGGCCATGTTTTCGATTTTGTTTAGACTTGTTGCGGTGTTATCACCGTACCGACCAAACGGAGTCCTATAGCAATAACCATCTCTTATAGAGTAGAGGACAGCATCAAGTCCCTCAATCCAGCGTTTACAATGTATTTCAAATCCCCAATCAGGCATTATCGCGGAAACATCTTTTACCCAGACAGGGATAGTGTTGCTTTCCAGCTTCTTGTTGATTTCTTTTAAAGCCTTTTCTTGCCATTTGCCATTCTCATCTTTTTGCCATATTTTGTTTTCTTCCATTGGCATTCCTCCCGCAATTAGCTGGCTTGTCATAACGAAAAAGGCCACAAACGTGATAATATATTTCATCATTATCTCCTTCCTGCCGAACATATAATAGACAGTGTTTTCCCTGTCTATTTACAGGGCAGACTTCCTGTTTGTCAAGCTACAACATCATTCTACAACGATATTTGCAACATCTATACTTCATTTGTTAGCTGTGTGGATTGCAGAGTGCATAATAAACCCACGAAACTGCTAAATCGAGTCCATTCTAGGCAAAGATTCTGGTGAGTTCAAGGGCGTGCCTCTGTTGCGAAAAGCCCCTCTCCATTAGGCCTGCCGAGGCTGCATAGCTGCCAACTTGGCAGTGGCCGGGGCCGCAATATCCGCTTCTGCGTCAGGGAAACGCAGCATTTTACATAAACTCCTTCAAAATAAGAGCCTACAAATAGTCTCCCCGCCGTGTGGGGCCGATAATCCCATTTACTTAGCCACAAAGTGAATTGACTTAGCGACAAAGTAAACTGACTTAGCCTCTACGCAGCGTGCGCAGCCACAAAGTAAACCGACTTAGCGACGAAGTAAATTGACTTAGCCTCCACGCAGCGTGCGCAGCCACAAAGTAAACTGACTTAGCCTCTACGCAGCGTGCGCAGCCACAAAGTAAACTGACTTAGCCTCTACGCAGCGTGCGCAGGCGTAAAACAAGCTTCTTCGCCACTCCGACCGCTCGGAAGAAAGATCCCGCTCGCTCGCGCTCGCGGCTCGTAAGAGCGGGATCGTCGTTGCATTGACTCCTGACTTCCGACTCCTATCTCCTGACTTCTTTCCACCTTTGCGTCCTTTGTGTCCTTTGTGGCTTCTTGCCCCGTTCATTGCCGACCACTTTCCTAGGCCCAGATGCCTTCGATTTTCTCCGCGCAGGCGGGGCAGTTCCCGTCGCGAAGCCGGATCGCCTGCACGAAGAAGCCCGACCGTTCGATCAGCAACTCCCTGCACTTGGGACAATAGCTCCGTTCATCCGCCAGGCCTGTCGCATTGCCGCAATAGACGTATTTCAGCCCGGCCTCGGCGCCCAACCGACACGCCAACTCCAGCGATTCGAGCGGCGTGGAAGGCGTGTCCGTCTGCTGATAATTGCCGTGAAATCGGCTGACGTGCCATGGGACGCCCACCCCCAGACGCCCGGCGATAAACTCCGCAATTCGGTTCAGTTCCTCCGCCGAATCGTTCATTCCGGGGACGATCAGTGTGGTCACCTCCACCCATATCCCCGCCCGGACAAGCGACTCCAGACAATCCAGCACCACCCCCAGACGCCCGCCCATGACATCCCGGTAAGTCTCCTCGCTGAAGGCCTTGAGATCCACGTTGATCGCGTCCAGATACGGCGCGATTTTCGCCACCGCCTCATCCGTCATAAATCCGTTGGAGACGAAACAATTCCGCAGCCCCTGCTGTTGCGCGCAGCAGGCCGTGTCGTAAGCCAGCTCGAAAAAGATCGTCGGTTCGGTATAGGTATAGCTGATTGACGCACA
>SDBT01004989.1_pt1 | contig 22403 bp, 22 predicted proteins | sample 2277101 | NCBI WGS metagenome assembly SDBT01 (sample SAMN10404973, study PRJNA504765) | marine sediment metagenome | isolation source: marine sediment core GS10_PC15, 103 cmbsf | place: Arctic Ocean: Southern Knipovich Ridge | collected 2010 | reverse complement strand
GGTGCCGTTTCCGGGTCAAGTCCGGCCGGGATATGTTCTTCCCATAAATAAACCTCATGCATCACGTCAAATATCCAGTTGTTGATGTATTTGGTTTGGTCACTGATAGCCGGCACATTCCCATTATTGGGGTCCGGATCAATTTTTTTCTCACATGAGATCAGCAGAGAGAATATAGCTGCAAGGAGCAGGGTGTTGTATCGATTTGAAACGCGCATCATAATAAGTCTTAGCAATTACTATAATAACTTGCCAATGACAGGTTTCATTATGTAAAAGTAGGCATAAATTCCCCAAAACAGGAATAACTTAGCCTAAAAACTTGAAAATGAAATGATTGGCCAATAGGATTTAATCCGATTCTTCCTCTTCTTCTTCCTGGATAAGGTATTTTTCCTCATCCAGGTTTTCCAGGTTTTCCAGGCTTTCACTACCGGGCACTCTGTCAAGCGTTTCGATGGGCTCTTCCTCGTCAGTGTCAATGTGCAGGGAGGACGGCATTTTGATCAAGTAGCTGATATCCTCCGTTTCATAAGACAATGCAGAGATTATCTGCTTGTCCTTATCAGCAAAGGTGATGAGGTCATTTACGAACCCGGAGGGATACTTTTCCCTGATTGCCTCACGGATCTCTTCCGGCAGGTTCCTGAAATCCTTTATGACTCTTTTTCTCATTAGAATCATTTGTCAGATCAATAATCAATAATAAGAAATATTTCAAAAGATCAACAGTTATTTGATATAAAAACGTTGATATTTTTCAAAAAATATTCACATATCCCCAAAAAGTTTAAAATCAATGTTTAGATTGATCTACAATCACAGGCAGAATGGATCTCAGGCTGAAAATGTAAATCTGCTATCGCTGCGGGTTTTTTCCTAAATTTACAACAGGAAAGATCATGGATCAAATACTTTATATAGGGATCACCCAGTCGTTTTTTGCCGGACTGATGATTGCGACCAAGAGAAATCCACAGATTGCGGACCGCATAATGGCTGCCTGGTTATTTCTGATCGCCATTGAAATGGGTTTTGCCATTATCAATAAGAGCATCATTCAACTTTATGAATTTGTATTCATTCCTTTTACCTATGGTCCATTAATGTATCTCTACATCAAGTTCCAAACAGAGGAAAATATACACTTCAAATGGAGCTATATACTGCATTTCATTCCTTTCCTGGTGGTATTCCTTTCCGCCATAATTTTTCGTGGCAGGCCGGTGATGCAGCTCGAAAATTTCTGGGATACAGATCCATTCCTGTCGTTCAGGCTTATTTACGGATTGTCGTTCTTTATTTCAATAACTACCTACAGCACTGTCACTTTCATCCTGATCAACCGTCACCAGCGGAACATGCGGAACCTGGTCAGCTATACCTCTGAACGTATCACCCTGGGTTGGCTGCTGATAGTTTCCATCAGTTTTTACCTGACTTATGTGGCGGTATTCATCTTTGGGGTCTATGTGATCTTCGCAAAGGATCAAACTTACGATCCAACCCTGCCATCCTATTTCGGACTGACATTCTTCGCTTTTGCCTTTAGTTTTTACGCGTATAAACAACCAGGCATTTTTAACGAGATCCTCACTGAGAGCAAACACCTCAGGAAGGAAAATCTCCCGGAAGAAGATGCGGATCCCAAGTATGAAAAATCCGGATTAAAGAACAAGGATGCCAGGAAATACCTTGATCAATTATTGAAATACATGGAAGAGAAAAAACCCTATCTCGATGTGGATCTCTCCATCCATGATGTTTCGGATGAAATGGAGATACCCAGGCATTATCTCACACAGGTGATCAACGGCATGCTGGGCAAGAATTTTTACACCTTTATCAATGAATACAGGATCAATGAGGTTAAAAAACTCATGGTGGATGAGGACTATTCAAAATATACCCTGACAACTATTGCCTTCGAAGCCGGTTTCAATTCAAAATCTTCCTTTAACAGTGTTTTCAAGACAGCAACCGGGATGACACCTTCCCAGTTTAAGGATGCTCATTTTAATGGTCCCGGCTCACAAGACCAGCATGTTCCTGAAAATGAAAGCAAAAAATCAACCTGATCTGTTATTCCCTCCTTTCCTCACTGGTTTGCTGATCTTCAGGTATTTAGCTGTGTGAGCCGCTAAGGATAGACAAACCCGCCTTCCACCCTGCGCGGTCTGGACAATTTTGGGGACCTTATGTCGTATTATTGCAGAAGCCCTTCTCTGACGCAAAAACCTTTTTTGTCTGATTTTAACCTGTTTCATTATTAGGATGAGGATTATTTCATGGATTATATTGTTAATTATTGTCTTTCCGGCAGGTGCTTACGCACAAAGTTTGTTTGAGGGGGGAGTTACAGAAAAAATGGAATCTCCTTTCCAATTGAGCGGTTATGGCAGGGGGGTGCTTTATACGGGGACCTATGAATCGCCGAGCCTTCCTGAGATCAGGAGCGGATACGGCGAAGCGGCTTTGAAAATCAATGCCTTTTCCGGTATGAGGGGGAAACTTTATTCAGAAATCCGTTTCAGGAGCGGGTATGAATTTAATGAACAGATCAACCAGTTTCAACTTCGGGAAGCCTATGCCGACCTTTACCTTGGTGATTTTGACCTGCGGGCAGGACAGCAGATCGTTGCCTGGGGAAGGGCCGATGGTATCAATCCCACCAATAACCTGACGCCCCGGGATTATTTCGTTCGCTCCCCTGAGCCAGATGATATTCGCATGGGGAATTTCCTGGTGAAGGGCCGTTATACTATAAAATCACGCATCAGGCTGGAAGGGATATGGGTACCTGTATACAGGCATTCCGTCTACAGGTTTGACCTGTTTGATATGCCGGACTTTGTAAACTTTGCAGATCCCTACAACCCGGGAGCAGCCTTGAAGAATGGATCATTTGCCGGGAAGGTGGAATTTTTATTCAACCGTTTTGACGGATCTGTGTCCTGGTTTAGCGGTTATGATCCCATGCCCGGGATAGATGCCGGTCCCCTGCCGGAGACTCCGGGAGAGAACCCTTCCATAGACCTGTATGCCAGGCCATTCCGGCAGCAGACAGTTGGGCTTGATTTTTCATTTGGTTTAAGGTCCTTTGGTGTCCGGGGGGAAGCTGCCTACCGGGAGCCAGCTGCCGGTTACAAAGGCGAGATCTTTGTGCCAAACCGGGACCTGCGATATGTGCTGGGGATTGACCGGTCTTTCGGGATTTTCAACATAATGGTCATGTATTCAGGCCAGTATGTATTTGATTTTGAGGAGATGCAAATGCTGGAAAGCTTCCCGGAGATCGAACCTGAGATACTTCAGCAACCTGCCGTATGGGGGATGCTGGGTCCTGTTATGGACCAGCAACTGGCCGGGTTTAACCGGGTTATTTTTAACCAGACAAAAGAAATTATGCATTCACTGGCAGCCAGGCCTGCCATATCCCTGTTTCATGATGTACTGGACCTTGAGATATTTGGCCTGTATAATTTCAGTACCCAGGAATGGACACTGCTGCCCAGGCTGTCATGGAGCGTTTCAGATAACCTGAAACTGGGTATTGGCGGGCAATATTTTGAAGGTCCCCCGAATACCCGGTATGATCTGATAGCACCGATTTTCAATGGGGGATTTATGGAATTGCGATATACATTTTAAAATCACATGAGAACAGGAATTTTAATTATCAGGCACAGATGGTTGATCATCATTTTATCCCTGCTTATTTCAGGTTTTTTTGGATTACAGATATTCAGGGCTGAGATAAACCCGGACATGGAAAGCTTCATCTATGAGGGAATGCCTTCCCGGATCAATACAAACCTGATAGAAGATATTTTTGGGGGTGATGAAATGGTCATGATCCTGTTCGAGGCGGATGATATTCTCAACACTGAATCCCTTTCAAGGGTAAAGGCGGTAAATAAACAATTAAAAGAGGTAGAAGGAATTGATGAGACGCTTTCCCTGTTTGATGCGAAAAATATCAAGGGGGAGGACGGGGCCATGATCGTTGATCCGGCCATCAGGAGGCTTCCGAAAACGGAGGAGAGCTGGAAGGCACTCAGGAAGGAACTGAAAGCCAATGAACTTGTACATAAGGTCCTGGTTTCGGAAGATTTTACGATGACTGCCATCATAGCCACCCTGGAGAATCATGCCCAGGATGAAGAAATAGTGCATGCCATTGAGCTGGTCCTGGCTGAGAATCCGGGCAGGGAGCAAACTTATGTAGGTGGATTACCATACATCAAAGCCCTGGTGGCCAAGGAAATGGCCAGTGAATTTAAACTTTTGATGATCATTGGCCTGGGGATAATGCTGGTGATGCTGTTTTTCTTTTTCAGGGAGGCCAGGGGTGTCTTTTTGCCTTTTATCGTGGTGATCCTGTCCATCCTTTTTGCCATGGGATTGATGCCGCTTATCGGCTGGCAGATGTCTATTATTACCCTGTTGCTTCCCATAATGCTGATTGCCATAGCCAATGATTACGGGATCCATATGATGGCAAAATACCAGGAGTACAACACATTGGGGAATAATTCCAGTGCGGGGACCATTGCCAGGGGGGTATATACCAGCCTCCGGAGCCCCATTCTCCTGACCGGTATTACAACCATTGCCGGGATCCTTTGTTTACTTTCTCATAAAATGATCCCGGCCAAGCAGTTGGGTGTGGTTGCAGCAGCAGGTATTGGTTTTGCCCTTCTGCTCAGCCTCTTGTTTATCCCGGCAGCACTGTCTATTATTGGCAAATCAAAACCTGTCCTGTCAGAGAATCCATCCAAGCAGCGTCTTATTGACCGGGTACTGGCCTCAACCGGTAAGATGGTTAACCGAAGGCCCAGGCAGGTGATCCTGGTGGCCGGGCTGGTAATGCTATTATCAGGAGGAGGAGCTTTCCTGTTAAAAGTGGATACCAATCTGGAAAATTTCTTTCCGGAGAAGCACCCGGTCAGGGTAAGTGCACAGGTTATCAATGAAAAATTCGGCGGATCACAGAATATTTCCATCCTGGTAGAAGGGGATATCCTGGATCCGGAGGTAATGGGACAGATTGACCGTTATGAAACGGAGTTAAAAAAGCACCCGGCCGTGGGAAATGTCATGTCCATTGCCGGCATCGTCAGGGAGATCAGTAAAGCAGTGAATGATGATGGAGATCCCTATTACAACGTGGTACCCCATGAGCGGAATGCCCTGGCCCAGTACCTGGAACTATATATGATGAGCGGGGACCCGGAGGACCTGGAAAGGATGGTGGATTTTGATTTCCAGAAGGCACAGGTCATGGTAAGGATCAATGACGGGAGCAACTTGGCCTTAAAATCTGTACTCGAAGAGATCCGGCAGCTGACTGGACCGGGTGTACATCAGACAAGGATTGGAGGGTATGGGCTCATTACCGTCGATCTGGCTGACCTGGTCGTAAAGGGACAGGTAACTTCCCTCTTGATTGCCCTGCTGGTGGTCATAATCCTTCTCGCCATCCTGTTCCGGTCTGTCCCGGCAGGATTGATTGCCGCCCTGCCGCTGGCCTTTTCAATGATCATCCTGTTCGGGTGGATGGGATACCTGGGCATAAAGCTGGATGTCGCCACAGCACTACTTTCCTCCATAATGATCGGGGTAGGGGTGGATTATACCATACATTTTCTCTGGAGGTATAAATCAGAAAGGAAAAAAGGACTGATACCGGCTGATGCAGTCTTAAAAACACTGACTACTACCGGGAGGGGGATCAGCTTTAATGCCCTGTCAGTTATACTTGGGTTCTGTGCCCTGCCATTTTCAGTATTCCTGCCCATCAAGGTATTCGGCTTCCTGGTTATGGTGTCCATTTTCTCATGTCTTGTGGGAGCATTGATCATTATACCGGCCCTCGTTTTAATTTTTAAACCTGCTTTTCTTGAGCCCGGGACAAAGTCTGTCAGGATTCAGTTCAGAGCCTGGAGGGACTGGGTAAGGGGAAGAAAGACGGTGCCTGCAAATTGAAGATATATTAAAGTTAAAATTTCGAATAATGAGATTCAGTAAAAGAATAAGTATAGCCATAATCCTCGGTGTAGTGGGTTCAGCCTTTTTAAATTTTGCCCCTCCTGAGGGCCGTGAGATAATGCAAAAGTCAAGGGATGTATCCAAGCTCGAGGGAATGGAAGCCATTTCCACCCTGCGGATCTATGATGCCAAGGGAAGGGAAAGGGTACGGCAAACCTCCATGGCGTCTAAACTCTTTGAAAACGGGGCTACCGAAAAAAGGATCATCCGGTTTCTCTCACCTGCAGAAGTCAAAGGGACAGGGATGCTCATTTATGACTATGATGAGAGGAATGATGATATGTGGATCTATATGCCCGCATTAAGAAAGACACGGCGGATCATCAGCAATGAAAAAAGCAAGAGTTTTATGGGTTCGGAATTCAGCAATGCAGATATGTCTGCCCCCAGCCTGGATGATTTCGATTATACGGTAACCGGTTCAGGGGTTAGTGGGGGAACGGATTGCTGGATTGTTGAGGTGATTCCTGTGAATGAGGATATCATGGATAGGATGGGGTATGACCGCCAGCTTGCCTGGATAGGGAAGCAGGATTTTGTATTCAGGAAGGCTGAATACTATGATGAGGATGGTGAATTATTCAAACAAATGATTTCCTCCGATGTGAGACAAATGGATAAATCAGGTAAGAAATATATAGCGACCCGTATGGAAATGAGCAATATGCAAAATGGACGGAAATCAGTGATGACCATAGATGAGATCCAATATAATCCAGATGTAAAGGAAGAATATTTTACCCTGGGATACCTGGAAAGACTTTAATTGAAGCGGAAAAATGAGAGCAAGCCAAGCAATATTGTTACTTGCATCCATGTGTTTGATGCCTGTTGAGGTGTCGGGCCAATCAGGGGGCCTGACGATCGAGATCACCAATATCCGGTTTGAGAAGGGATGGATCAGGTTAGGCCTGTATAACCATCCGGACCAGTTTCCTGTCAATCCTCCCAGGACTTATGATTTTAAGAAAACCTCCCTCAAGGAAGGAATGATGGAGATCATCCTGGATGATATCCAGCCCGGGACCTATGTAATCAGTTTACTGGATGATGAAAATGGCAATGACCAGATGGATTATAAACTGATTAAAATACCCAGGGAGGGGTATGGATTCTCCAACAATATAAAACCCGGGTTGAAACATCCTCCTTTTGATCACTGCAGCTTCCGGATACCGGAAGGACAATCCAGGATCAAGATAGAAATACAATATTTCAGGAAAAAGACATAGTCTTCCAACATCTCTGATAAAGATTTCACGAATAGCCCTTAATGCCTGAAAATCAAAGATCTGCGAATAATAATCGAATAGCATAGCATGATTTTCATTAAATATTTTTAGAAATATTAGGTTTATAATATAAAAAACTTTACATTTGTACTATGTTTATAAAAAATTGGACCTATGGAAAAGACATTAACACCTGAAGAAAGTCTTCGGATCATACAGAAATCAATTTCAAACTCTCGCAAAAACATGCGTGAAGGGAGTTTTTACTATCTGCTCTGGGGCTGGGCCCTGATACTGGCCAGCCTGGCCAATTATTTCCTGATCAGGTATTTAATCGGGAAAGAGCGATACGGTGATATCATGCTCATGAGCCTGCTTGCATGGGGTGTTTTTATTATTGTTGCAATGATCATACAGTTTGTCTATCAATCCCGCGTAAGCGAGAGGGAGAGGGTGGTGACCCACCTGGACAGGTATATCACAATCGTATGGATCACTGCCGGCCTGCTGATGGGATTGATGGCATTCCTTTCCCTGAAACTCGATGCTTACCCCACACCTTTCATCCTTGGTGTTACAGCTATGGCTACAGCAGTTTCGGGATTGATGCTACGTTTCCGTCCCCTTGTCATTGGTGCTGTCATTTTCCTGGCAGCTGCCGTAATTTCCAGTTTCATGAGAGGAACGGATCAATTATTGGTCTTTGCCGTCGCCATGACACTTGGTTACCTGATCCCAGGTTATATTCTCCGGACCTCAAAAAACGGTGACAGTGTATAAGGATCTGGATCCGTTACTGCATTCCCAGTTGAGGCTGGCGGTGGTCTCCATCCTGGTAAGTGTGGAAAAGGCTGACTTTTCCTACCTGAAAAATGAGACGGGGGCGACGTCTGGCAACCTGAGTGTCCAGATCACTAAATTGAAGGAAGCAGGTTACATAGAAGTGAGAAAGAAATTCAAGGGGAATTTCCCACAGACAACCTGCACCATAACGACATTGGGGGAAGAAAGATTTGCAGCCTATGTAAAGGCCATTTCGGGATACCTGAACCCCAAGGATTAATCGGTGTGCAATTGCTCGTTGAGTTGCTCCCATAGCCAGGCCGGACGGTTACTTGTGATCCCGTCAATCCCGTATTCGATCAGCCTGGCTGCCTCTTCCGGGTCATCCACGGTCCAGGCAAACATCTTCATACCTGACCGGTGCACCGCTTCCACGTATTCTTTGCTGATCCCTTTATGACGAAAATTCAAACCGTCCAGTACCGCTTCACCAGCCCTGGTTATCCACTTGGGTTTGTATGAGCCTGACAGGGTGTAATGCAACCAGTAAACAGGAATGGCGGGAATCTCCTTTTTCATCATCGCACATACATTGAAGTCAAAACTGATGACCACAACCCGGGATTTTTTTTGGTAATCATTTAGCATTGCGGCAAGGAATGGTATGATTACCGTATCGGTTTTTACTTCTACAAACAGGACTTTGCCCTCCGGTACAGTTGCCATTACCTCCTCCAGGAAGGGTATCCTTTCCCCTCTGAACTGATCCATCCCGTTGCTTGCATCGAGGGTACGCAGGGCGGATGACATACTTTCCCTGATCACCATCTGATCACCGCTGGTTCTTTTGGTATCTTTGTCATGGATAACCATGATGCGATTGTCTTTCGACAGGTGAACATCCACCTCTGCAGCATCGGCTCCTCTTTCCCAGGCCAGGTTTACAGAAGCAAGCGTATTTTCAGGAGCATCATGCGATGCTCCCCTGTGGGCAATGATCATGGTTAATATGAATAAGGTATGCAGCATGGACGGACAGGTTATTCAGTTAAGCACTGTAAAAATAATAAATAAGTATGGCAGCTGCTAATGAATCTTGGAAAGACGGGATTACCATCATATCTTTGGTAAACGGAGTATTTAGAGTATTACCATGCTGAGGAGCAATTAAAGGTCGCTTACAGGAGCCTCTTGCATTTCAAGTTCTTATCAATCCTGAATGTCATCGGACTTGCAGTGGAGATGAGCACATCTGTTTTACTGATCCTTTTTGTGAAGTTTGAATTAAGCTTTGACCGGTTTCACCCTGATATAGACCAGATGTTCAGGATTACAACCAAGGTGGAAAGCCGTGATGGCCAGATGCAGTATGTCCCGACCTGCCTGGGATATATCCCTGAAGAATTACACATGGCAGGATTTTCAGATATGACGGCATGCAGGTTATTCAACAATCAGTTGAGCACTCCGTACATGGATCGCAGGCAGGGCCCCCTCCGGTTTTTTTATGCTGACTCTTCCTTCTTTGAAGTTTTCGGGTTTAAACTATTATCAGGCGACCCGGAAGCCATCCTGAACATTCCAAATACAGTAGTGCTCACTCAAAGTACAGCAAGGGAGTATTTCAAATACAACATTATGGTAAATCTGACATTTTTCTGGAATCGGGACTCCAAAAATTCAGGGATATCCATCTCGGGTCCACCAATTTCACAGTAACCCTTGACAGGCCGGGAGATATCAATAACATGATCATTTTATTCTCCCTGGCCGTATTTATTTTACTGATAACCCTTTCAAACTTTATCAGCCTGCTCACAGCCAGCAATGAGATCCGGATCAGGGATATCGGAATGCGGATTGTATTCGGGGCCCAGAAGCGACAGCTGTTGAGCCATTTTACCAGCTGGCCGTGTTGTTTTTATTGTTTATCGACCTGGCAGTATTGTCCGGTTTCCTGACGGGATGGATTCATTTTTTATCAGTAACCCGCTTCTCTCCCGTACAAATGATCACCGGGCTCTCTTTTCACCTGGGAAGAAGCAGGATTAAAACAATCCTGGTCATCATTCAATTTGGGATCATTATTTTCCTGTTTTCGGTGCTGAGTGTGCTTATTTTCCAGACCCGGTTCATGAAACATGGGGTTTATGGATTTGAAAGGGATGAATTATATGTTTTCTACGAACCCTCCGAATATATCAGGAAGGATTTTGGACCTCTTTCAGAAGATATTTCATCTGTCCCCGGTGTAATTTCTGTCACCGCTTCCATGGGGATCCCGGGAGAAATGCCGGTCATACAAAATGTCTGGGTGGACGGGGATACGGAGGGAAATGCCATCCTGATCACGGAAGCCAGGGTCAGGCAGGACTATACGGAAACCTATTGTTTTCAATTGGTTGACGGAGCATTTTTCTCAGGGAAATCAGTGCATGATACAGGGAGTTTCATCCTGAATGAATCTGCCTGTGAAGCCCTGGGACTTTCAGATCCTGTTGGATCGGTAATCAACGTGTCTGACCACAGGGATACGGTTGTCGGGGTGGTAAAGGATTTTCATTTCCGCTCTCTTCATAACAGGATAGAACCCCTGGTTATCAGCAGATACCATTCCCATTACAGGCATATCACCGTGCGTGCTGAATCAAATAAGCCCTGGAGGGTGATGCATGATATAGATTCCCTTTTGGGAGCCCGTTTGCCCGGGCATGAGTTCATTTTATACCCACTGGGAAAATTGCATGAACGGATGTGCCTCGATGAGGACAAGCAGGCTATGCTTTACTCAGGCGGTGCCTTGCTGGCTATTGTCATCGGGATTTTCGGCCTGTTTGCCCTGACCACTTACACAACAGTGCGGAGGACCAAGGAAATAGGGATACGAAAAACCATGGGTGGGAGTCCCACGAACATATTCTTCTTGCTTGGAGGAAGCATCATGAAGTGGATCCTGATCGCAGCGCTCATTGCCACACCACTTGCATGGTTTGCGGTGAACGATTGGCTGCAGCATTTTTACTACCACATAAATAATGCCTGGCTGTTGATCATCCTGTCCATCCTGGTGGCCATTACCATTGCCATGTTAACCATCAGCTATCATATCCTGAAGGTAACCCGGAAAAACCCGGTTGACAGCCTCCGGTACGAATGATTTACTGAGAGGGATGATCAATCTTTCTGGAAGGCATCATCAAATGCCTGGCCGGCGGGTTTGAAGTCCATGTCCTTTACAAACTCACAGGCCTCCATGGCACCATGTTCACGATCCATGCCTGGATCTTCCCATTCCACTGAAAGGGGTCCGGTATAATTAATGCGGTTCAGGGCCCTGATGATCTCCTCGAAATTGGTATCACCGCGGCCCGGACTGGTAAAATCCCAAAACCTTCGCCTGTCCCCGAATGCAATATGTCCGCCAAATACTCCAGCTTCTGTCGGAACATCAGACCATTTGGCATCCTTGATATGCACATGGAAGATCCTCTCGCTGAAACGGTATATGAACTCCACATAATCCACACCCTGGTAACCGAAATGGCTGGGGTCGTAGTTAAACCCAAAGGCAGGATGATGACCCACAGCTTCAAGGGCACGCTCGGCAGAGGCAATGTCAAAGGCGATTTCTGTCGGATGCACCTCCAGTCCATACCTGACACCCTGCTTTTCAAATTCATTGAGGATGGGGATCCATCGGTCGGCAAAATCCTGGTATCCCTTTTCAATCATGTCATCCGAAACAGGAGGGAATGAGTACAGTAAATGCCAGATGGAACTGCCTGTGAATCCATTTACCACCTTGACGCCAAGCCGCCTGGCAGCAGCAGCTGTTTTTTTCATTTCTTCTGCAGCCCTCTGCCTTACACCCTCCGGGTCGCCATCTCCCCAGATATAATCCGGAAGGATGGATTGATGGCGTCCGTCGATGTTATCGCAGACGGCCTGGCTGACCAGGTGAGTGGATATGGAAAACAGGTCCAGGTCATATTTTTTAAGCAGTGCCAGTTTCTCCTTGCAATAGGCTTCATCGGCTTTATCAACCTCGAAATGGTCTCCCCAGCAGGCCAGTTCTATGCCATCATAACCGAATGAGCTGGTTTTCTGGCACATGGTTTCCAGTGGAAGGTCTGCCCACTGTCCGGTAAATAATGTTACGGGTCTTGACATATTTCTGATGTGTTATTTAATTCGGGAAATCCAACCATTTATTATCGCTGCCGCTTGATTCGATCACACTGTCAATGAACAGCATGCCCCTCAACCCGTCCTGTACGGTCGGGAAATCCTTAGCCTCGGCAGGCGGTTCCTTGTCTTCCAGGCGGTGTTGTATACATGTGGCTACATTGCGGTAAACATTGCCAAAGGCTTCGATCAAACCCTCAGGATGCCCGGCGGGGAAGCGGGTATTGTACTGGGCAATATCTGAACACCAGGGATTACCCGGGCGGATCACTTCCACGGGTTTGTCAAGCCATTTCACAGTCAGTGTATTGGGTTCCACCTGTATCCATTCCAGTCCGCCTTTCTCACCATATACCCGGATCTTCAGTCCATTTTCCTCACCCGCTGAGATCTGGCTGGCATAAATGATACCCCTGGCCCCGTTATCAAACCTGACCAGTATGTTGCCGTCATCATCCAGCCTCCTGCCTTCAACCAGGGTACTGACATCTGCACAAAGCTGGGTGACTTTCAACCCTGTTACATATTCAGCAAGGTTGAGGGCATGGGTGCCTATGTCCCCCATGCAGTTCGATTTGCCGGAACGCTTCGGGTCAAGCCTCCATTCGGCCTGCATGTTACCGGTTCCTTCTATGGGTTCAGAAAGCCATCCCTGTGGATATTCCGATACCACCTTCCTGATCTTACCAAGCTTGCCGGACTGTACGATATGCCTGGCTTCCTTCACCATGGGATATCCGGTATATGCGTGGGTTACCGCGAAGATCAACCCGGTTTCTTCTACCATTTTAACCAGTTTCCTGGCATCACCTGTATCGTTTGTAAGTGGTTTGTCACTGACTACATGAAAGCCATTTTCCATGGCAAGCCGTGCAGGTTCGTAATGAACATAATTGGGTGTGGTGATGGAAAGAAAATCCATCCGCTCACCTTCCGGAAGTTCCTTTTCCCTGGCTATCATTTCCTGGAAGTTGTCATAAACACGTGAGGGGTTGAGGTAATACTCCTTCCCCTGTATTTTGGAATTGGCCGGATCGATGTCGAATGCTCCACAGACCAGCTCAATCTGACCATCGAGTTGAGCTGCTTTTACATGGAATTTGCCGATAAAGGAACCAGGGCCCCCGCCCACCATTCCCATTCTGATTTTTCTTTTTGTCATAAGGCTGTATAGTTTCTCTAAAGTTAAAAAAACCTGTCAAATTCAAGAAGATCTGAGAGGTCCATATTGGTTAAATTTTTGCATGACCGGGGATTATTTTTCTATCAGGAAAACGGTATAATCGTACTGACTTCTCTTGAATATTTTGCCATTGATATAGGACTGGGCATACTGGAAGACCGTACAGCATTCAAAATCGATCTGCCTGACGTCTATCATCATAGTATCGATATCATTATAGCTGAGTTGCAGGTAAAAGTCCTTAATGATCCCTATGGCACTAATATAAGGCAGGGTCTGGTTGCTGAGTACAGTATAATGAAACTCCTTCGTTATTGATTGAAGCGGAAGTTCGATCTCTTCCTCATCCTGGTAGTAAAACAAGCGGATACTGTCCAGATGATAGCGCGGGTTTTCAGGAAAAACAAGATCTTCTTTATTATTCCTGTCTATAATACTGAATTTGAAGGGATCCGGCGGGTCAACGCAATCATTTTTATTGCAGGTGTCACATCCGGATAGCAGGAGGACCAAGCTCAGGGTTACCAGGAACGGTTTTATCATTGGCGGTTCAGGCTGCGGATCCGTTTATACTGTCTAAATATAATAAATATTAGCGCCAGCAGGGCAGCCAGGGCAAAGGGACCGGCCAGGCGCGAAAGAGCTGCGAAACGGATATCCTTGTTGAGCAGGGTGGAATGTTCCGTGTCTGAAACCGGGGTCAGGTCAAACATATTCCCGGCTGCGACCATGGCCCTGACGGGCAATGATCCGTCCGGTATATCCTGGTGGCATGATATGCATACACCGATACGTTCCATTTTCTCCCGTTGCTCCTGTGTCAGGGGTCCGGAAAGCTCCCAGTGGTGCCCCACCGTCTGCATCTGCTTCCCATCGCGACTGACAATCCGGGAAAGATCCATGTCCAGTCCGGGGATGGATGGGAATTGCGGAACTGACCTGCGGCTTATCAATTGTTTGGTGGTTGTTTGAAGGTCCATATACCTGTCCAGGTTATAACCCTGCATGAACCGGTTGTCAGCAATGCCATATCCCAGGGCTTTTGGATCGGCATGACAGGAGACACATTCACGTGCTTCAGAGGTCACCGTGTGTGGTTGTGCAGGAGTCATATCGATGCCTTTTTGTCCATCTGGACCGCTGCCCTCCATTCCGCCAGGCGTACGCCATATTTTATTGGTAAACAGGGGTTCTCCATCCTGGTCAATGACCGTAGTAATTTGCTGGCAGCCCGGGATTATTGGTGACACACGACCTTCACCGTTGATCCCAAGGACAGGGTTTTCCCAGCGGATATAGGTCCGTCCTTCCGTAATCTTCCCTGGCTGGTAGACCGGTAACCTGTCCCTGCGGGTTTCTGCAGTCTCTCCGTTTGCCTCATGTAACTTTCCTGACCGGACCCAGTCCACCGACCGGTAATTCTTTGAATAATCCACTTTAACATGGCATCCGTAACACTGTGCTGCCCATCCTGAATGGCAGCTGTAGCATTCCAGTTTTTCCATATGACGCTTTACCATCATCATTGCCGTTATGGCTTTTTCAGGATGTTTCCACTGGTTCTCAGCGGCCAGGTTTTTCAGTACAGGCACCCGGAAATCAGCTCCGCCGGCCGAATGAACGATCACTTTATCTTCCCTGCGTACAACGTTGCCCATGGGATTGCCCCTGGCCGTAAGCAGGTATCCGTCCTCCGGTTCATAAACCGTTGAGAATCTCTCCTGTACATCGAGAAGGGTTGCAGTCACTCCACGTACCTGTCTGCCGGGTTCAATGCCAAATTCATCCCCGAAACCGGGGGGTAATTCCCAGGGATAGGCAAAAGGGGTGCCATGGCAATCAGAGCACTCAATCTCCACCTCGCCGAAAGTTGTTCCGCCAATGTTACCATTTCCATGGACATCGGTTGTCTGGTGACAATCCTGGCAGAGGAGTCCACCTTCAGGATTCCCCTCCCTGCTCTCCCTGCTGTGGTGAAAGTCTTCCTTGATGTACTGGTAATTTTTCCCATGGAGGCGGGGTTGTCCATTACCCTGCTCATCCCAGGGGGTATCATAGGCAGATTCTATCATGCCCAGGTAGGAGACACCAATCCTCTTGCCCCTGTTGTGGCAGCTGGAACACATTTCTCCCGGGATGCCGGACCAGGTAACCCCGTTAACCGTGACTTTTGCCTTGCGTGAAGACTGGATGGAATGTACCAGCATTTTCCCTTTTGCATGGCACGGGATGCTCGGGTCAAGTCCCTCGTAAAAACCTTCATCCGAATATGGGATATGGCAGGCAGCGCATCCCAACCCGTGATAATCACCCCGGCGCTGCGCACCACGAACACCCACATGACAGCGCTGGCAATCGGAACGGATATAGGTGAAGACAGCCTGTTCAGGATGTTCATGGAGGGTTGCCAGGTCAACTTCCGGCAATTCTATCAGTGAGTCCGGGAATGCATATGAATGGGTTGACATCAGCTTTTCCATATAGGACTTGTAAGCCTCATTACCAAACAGGGGGGTCTTCCCATCCGGATCACCCAATCCATAGTTACCGTATATGCTCCTGTATCCTGTCATGGCTCCCCAGCCCCAAACAGCCCCCTGTATCTTCCCTGCCTCTGTTTGCATGAGGTTGCGGTTTATGGTATAGACATATTCACTGTGGCACTTTCCACAGGTTTGGTCATTGACCCACATGGAGGCGGGATACCGGACAATGCCTTTATGGGCTTTTTCCGAGGTCAGTGCTTCAGGATCACCGAAATGGCAGACTACACAACCATTGGGGTCACCCTTTTCTTTCCCGAGTGAATATATTTCCTGTGCCATCCCTGAGTGATGCTCCCTTATGGGCTCAATTTCCCAGTGGCAACCACCGGCCAGGCATCCCTTTTGCGGTAAAGGATAAGCGGCATGACTGTCAGCTTCATCAGGATCCTGCCTGGATCTATGATGTGCGGAAAGCATACCTGGAGAGAGCAACATTGCCAGGATCAGAGTGACCAGGCTGGACAGTAAAAGTAAATTGCTTTTTAAATTAAGTTTCATTGAATTATGCTTTATGTATCTATTTTAACCTGGCTGAAAGGGCATGGCCCCATGCTGCATCCATTTTGACCAGGCGGTTTTTTTTCAGGTTTTCCCTGATAATCCATTTGACATCTTTATCATTGAGTTCAAGCAGTTTCTCAAAGGCTGGCTTCCCGAATTCAGGGTTGGCCGCGACTGCAACAGACCAACAGTATCCCAGACCCTTCCGGAGTACCTTGAAATCATCAAGTTTCCGGTTTTCGACTCCTGAAAGAAGCTGTGTGATCTGATCCAGCAATTGTAAAGCCAGTTCGGCATGCCTGGGGTCAGAGAGCAGGTAAAAATCATGTTTTCCTATAAATTGCAGGGCCATGGCTACTGCTTCACGGATCCTCCAGCGAGGATCCGAGGCTTGTTTACGCAGGTCCGGCAGGTACTCTCTCAACCCGTTGGCGATGATCTCCCCCAGTCCGGCAGTACCACAAAAAGCAAGGAATTCCTCAGGGGTATTCTCCGGTGCAACTTCAGGGGTATGGTCAAGTAGAGGTATGAAATCTTTTTCAGATCCCAGCTCTACATAGGCCTGCATTAATTCCAGGTTTGCCCTGGGTCCCGGAAGCCCGGAATTCTCCAGCAGGTACGCGGTCCAGTCCCCTTCGTCTACCAGGGCATGTAAATAGTATTCTTTCTTTGTCATCTGTATTCAATCATGGTAAAACAATATGGTAATGTAATCAACCACGGAGGCAGAAGGCTTTGTCTTGCCGGAATGCCCCCTGGCAAGAATGGTTGAGGCTGGTTTATCTGCAACCAGCTTACCATATTCGATCAGGGTCATGATGGGACCGTACCCGCAAACTGAGATCCGGTTCTGGATGACCGTGTCATACAACTTTTCTGAATCCTGCTTTTCTATCTGTTCAAGTACCAGGTCATCCTTCATTTCACCATCAACCGGACTTTCAAAATGGGTGAAATCCGAAGAGGCAATGATCATTAATTTTCTCTTCAGCACTTTATTTGCATCCCTGATCTTTTCTGCTACCTCCATGGCGGTGATGGGATTCTGGCGAAGCATGCTTATGGGGACGATACGGAAACCTTCGGGAAGGGATTCCTGGAGCAATGGCAGCATCACCTCGGCGGAATGCTCCTGCATCTGGGCCCGGTCGGACCTGGGAAGGTCAAGCTGCCGGGCAAAATCAGTATCGACAGGAACATTTCCAAGGGGCGTGTCCCAGGCATCATTGGAATCAACCTCAATATGTTCGCCATATCCTGTATGATTCGGATTGATGATGATGAATGTATCATACTTTACGGATGATCTTTTGATGATCTCGAAAAAATGCATGGCCTCATAACCGGAATAAATGTAACCTGCATGGGGTACTACGCAGCCTATGATATCCTTCCGGGCATATGAATAATCAATCTTTTCAGTTTCTGCATCAATAATTCGTTTGACCAGGCTATTAATCTCATTTTCAGTCCCAGGATAAAATGCCCCGGCAACTTTTGGTGTTCTTACTCTCATAATATTAGATTTTGAACAGGAGAACCACATTTCTTGCATTTTGTATCCGGCGTGATACTTCTTACTTCAGTGTGATACCCGGACCGGTCAATAAGCAATTCCCCGCATTCTGCACACCTGGTTTGCTGCCCTTTATAGGAGGCCACATTTCCGAGGTAGACATAACGGAGCTTTCTGCCCGCAAGGGCAAAAAGGTTCCTGAGTGTATCAACCGGTGTAGGATCTATGGTAAGCTCATGATGCGGGAAATACCTTGAAAGGTGGAGCACTGTGTATACACCGAGTTCTTTCGATATCCAATCTATCATTTCTGAGAAAACTTCCGGATCGTCATTCAGTCCCGGGATAACAAGATTGGTGATCTCAATGTGTTTCCCGGCCTCTTTGAGGACCATCAGTGTATCGAGCACCGGTGCAAGCCTTGCCCCCGTGTGTAATTTGTAAAACTCCTCCCGGAATGCCTTCAGGTCAATGTTGAATGCATCCATGAAGGGGAGTAATTCGAGCAGGGGATCCGCATTGATAAATCCGTTGGAGACCATGGCTGTTTTCATACCCATGCCTTTTGCCAGCCGTGCAACTTCGAGCATATATTCAAAGGAGATGGTGGGTTCGTTGTAGGTAAAGGCTATGCCCAGGTTGCTGTCGTGACCGGCAGCCATCTGAACAATTTCTTCCGGGGAATGATCCTTCAGCCAGGGAAATCCTGATACATCGGCCTGGGAAATATTACAATTCTGGCAAAAACTGCAGCTCAGGTTGCATCCAATACTGCCTATGGAAAGTATAATGTTCCCGGGATGGAAATGATAAAGCGGCTTTTTCTCAATGGGATCATAATGGATGGCAGAAAGTTTCCCGTAAATCTCAGTGACAAGACTGGCATTCACATTTCTCCTTACCCCGCACTTTCCTGCTTCACCCTCGGAAAGAGTACACAGATGAGGACAGAGAAGGCACTGTACCTTGCCATCTCCAGTTTTCCGGAAGAATAGGGCATCTCTCATGGCTTCGTACAAGTTAAGGAATATTGAGGAATTAGGAGAGCGGGGATGGATCAGAAATAATATCCGATATTGATATAGAAAAGGAAATCATTCCGTAGATTTGATCGCATAAGGGTGAATTCAATCGGACCGATCAGGCTCATATTGCCCAGTGTCAGTCCGAATCCGGAAAAGCCTGTCTCAAATAGCAGGATATCTTCCAGTTCCCAGGTTGTAATACCGACATTTGTCCTCAGCACAAGGTAATTTGACCTCCAGAAATTATATTGCAGGTCCAGTCCCAGAACAACAGCATTCCGCCCGCTTTGTTCCATAAAATCCAGTCCCGCGAAAGGAAGTAACCCCTTCCGCTGCGTTCTGTTCAGTCCCCCGAGATAAAATTGATAGATCCGCAGGGAGGAATCTGTTGTGCTAATACCTCCATAGGCCCGGGGCAACAGTGTGAACCTGTTGCCAAGCCTGGCTGCCTGCTCGAATTCCAGGCGCAGAAAATGGTAGGAGTTTAGTTCCTGGTCGTTGATAAACTTATAAAGCGTATTGAACCTTATACCGACTGTTGGGAAAAACCGGTTGTCATAGGTATCCAGGTTGATATAGCCAAGCAGATTGTAATAGTTATCTGATTGCTTGCCGGGAATAACTTCACCAATATCTGGTTTAAGGGTGATCCTTTCAAACTCACCTCCAAAGCCAAATGCATAGGACTTCCCGATGATGGATCGCGTATAGATTGCAGCACCCATATCGGTATAATCAATCACTCCCCTCTTATTACCATCAGTATAAATATTCAGGTCAAAGTTTTGTCCCTTCAAATCAACCACAAAGCCCGGCCTCCATCCGTTGTTTTTTTCATATCGGGCCAGGAAATACTGGTTTTCGCCCAGTGCAGCATTCAGGGATAATTTGGTTCCATTAAACAATACATTCCGGAAGGTGGTATTGAGTGTGATGGAGGCCTTGTAGGATGTGTTGTAATTCAGGCCGACCATCAATTGACCGCCCCTCCTCTCTTTTACTTTTATTTTAAGCCTGACACTTGGTCCCAGGACCTCATCATACACGGACTCCAGCTCATAGGTCACTTTTTCGAAGAACAGGCTGCTGTATACATTATCGATAGCCTCGGAAACCTGTCGGGGGCTTACCTTCTCGAGGACATTCAGGTTAAGCCTACCGGTGAGCAATTTTCCCGAAACATTTTCAATACCATCAATATGTATTTCACTGAGCAGGAAGGAGTCCAGTGGTTCGAAGGAGGGTTTCGCATAGGGGATGTATTCGATTTTGTTCAGGGAGTCGGCCAGTAATTTGAATTGGTCAAAATGTTCCCTTGCAGCACGGTCACCACGGGCGATAAGTGAATCACCCTCACTGAAACTGGTGGAACCGTACCCTGTAATATCCGGTGCAATATATATATCACACAATTTGATATTTTCTTTTGTTCTTTTATTTGAGGACAAAAAAACTGTCTGTTCCATCACCCTTAGGAAGTTGACCTCATCTTCAGCAGTGAACGGCTGTGTCCCCACATTCACCCCGATCAGGATATCAGCCCCCATATCCCGTACATGGTCTACCGGGAAATTATTAAGAACACCACCGTCAATCAGCAATCTCCCATCGATATTCACCGGTGTAAATAACGAGGGAATGGCCATGGTCGCCCTCATTGCACCGGGCAGGTATCCTTCCCTGTGTATGACTTCTTCACCGGTCGCCACATCCGCTGAAACACACAGGAATGGGATTTGAAATTGATTGAAGTCCTGTATGTTATGTACATGCGAGCAGAGTTCTGCAAGGAGATTTTCAATGTTTTGTCCGGTTACGACCCCCTGGGGAAGTTTAACTTTTCTCTCCTGTAAGGGGAAGGTAACAAAGAACCGGTCATAATCAGGTTTTTCCTCGATGGAAAGGTCCCTCCTGTGGATATCGTCTGAAAGCAACCTGTCCCAATCAAATGTTGCAACCAATGCAGCGAGTGAATCCGCGCTATAACCAATGGCATAAAGGGCACTGACCAGTCCCCCCATGCTGGTCCCGCCAATATAATCAATCTTTAACCCAGCCTCTTCTATCACCTTCAGTACACCCACATGGGCCATTCCCTTTGCCGCCCCACCACTGAGTATAAGTCCCACTTTCGGCCTTCGCCCGCCCGGAGTTTCCTGTCCACCGGCCCACTGACCCGGGACCAGGATAATCACTGCAATGAATAAAACTTGAATGAATTTTCTCATTAAGAATTATGGCTGTATTCTAATTATTGTGTGATTTATAATAAATTTAGTTTTGCTAAAGTTTCGTGGTCAAACGCTGACCGATAAGTTTTTTTGACAGGACACCTGTAGGTTCTTTGGGAGAAGTTCTCAATAAACCACTTGTAGATACCCTCCCTGTTTAAATATATGCTTGCTGCATCTTTATTCTGCAATAACATACGCCCCATTTCTTCCGCATCAACCTTCTTGCTCCTTATTTGATACCAGTTGGCATAATTCTGAAGGTACTTTGTGGAAACTCCTTTCAAAGTACGGTTGACAATAGTTTTAAGACCCGCTGCCATATTGTTGATGTTCTGTATATGGTATTCCCCTCCTGCTGTATGTTCAGAAGCTTTGAAGCTAACATGTTTCAAGTTTTCAGATTTCGCAAACGCTGCAATACTCCTGTGTTTGTCAGATACCAATGCGCAACCTTCCGAGAACCTTCCGCTTACTTTTCTTTCTATATCTGCTTTCTTTAGTCTTCCGAACGAGCCAAGGACATGTCGGTTGTTTTGTTCCGGTCAGTTGTGATTAATAGCTTTGCCTGAAAATCATTGTCCCCGGCACGTTTGCTGCCACCGCGTTTCCTGGAATAATCCAGCCCTTTTCGGCCTTTCTGGCTATACAAGAACCATATATCGTCAATTTCGGTTATCCCTTCAAATGCTCTGTCATCCTTAACTGTCCCCGACAAAATCTTATGCCGCCAATCGAACGCTGTCTGAATGGATATGCCTACCTTCCTAGCAATCTGTTTTATCGGATAATAAGATTCCAACATTAATGATTTGTACAATTCAAACTTTTCAGGTTTTTGCAGCCTGTGCAAAGAAGTTCCTGTTTTTGAGGTGAACACCCTACAGCAGGCTTTGCATTTGTATTTTTGAACCTCCTCTCGCTTCCCATTCTTTACAAACAATTTAGATTCGCAATGCGGACAACAAACGATAGGTGCCTCCTCGATACGAACAGTCTCTCCTATTGATGTTTGGTTGAGCTCTTGGAGTACAATGCCTTTATCTTCCTCTGATAGACTTTTAAATAAGCGTACGATTTCAGTGTGTGCATTCATGTTTGAGACTTTTTACGAAGATAAGAAAATCATCCTTATATTAGAATAGAGCGA
>SDBT01004988.1_pt1 | contig 22406 bp, 19 predicted proteins | sample 2277101 | NCBI WGS metagenome assembly SDBT01 (sample SAMN10404973, study PRJNA504765) | marine sediment metagenome | isolation source: marine sediment core GS10_PC15, 103 cmbsf | place: Arctic Ocean: Southern Knipovich Ridge | collected 2010 | reverse complement strand
CCGTTTATATATATGGATATGAATTCCAGTCTTTGTTAATTGCCGATGGTGAAGTTGATCGAAAGAAATATTGTTTATCGCTAGAGGAACTCCTGAAGGGTCCATATGTCTATTGTGATCTAAATATATTTTGGAAGAACTTTTCATTGGTTTTTTATAATAGAAACAAAATTTTATAATTAGGTCTAAATATGCTTTATATTAGATAATGAATAGTTTTAAGATTCCTTTTGGAGCGAGAGTTTTGGTTTGGAAGTTGAGTTATTTTGTATTGTAACCATTAAGAACGGACCGGGTGGTCTGAGGCTGAAAGAATGATTAAAATCTACTTTTGGTGAAATTTTCGGAAGAACCTCGACAATATTATCATAAGATGCCTCGTTGTCTTCATGTGAGACACAAATAATGGTTTTACATTGTCCCATCATTTCTCTGACACTCTCCATACATTGTATTCTCAATCTGTTATTTAAAAAACAAGTACATTCATCTAACAAAATCAAAGGAGATGAACTGACTAAGTTCAAAGCCAAAATCATTCCTAAATTTAATCTATTTTTCTCTCCGCCGCTAATAGAAGAAGGTTGATCATAAGTTGATCCTTTGTAATGAATCAAACAATTAACTTGCGGTTTGGTTCTATTCTTTGTTTTGAGTTTCTTGAATAGTTCTAATTCGACAGTAATTTCATCATCAAATAACGACCCGAACAATTGATTCATAGTACTATTAATTGAAGTAATTGTTTCAATCAAGCGCTGATACTCAACACGCTCGGCTGTTTTTCTCAATTCTTCCAAATCTGCCAACGAACTCTGCTGACTTATTAATTCGTTCCTATCGATAGTAAGACGTTCTTGCCATTCTGATATACGAATTCCTCTTCGGAGAGAAATTAAATTTTGATTCTGGATCACAATTTGAGATGTAATAGTTTGAAGCAAACTTTCTCCCAATTTTTGGAGATTTATGCCGATTTGGGAGATTTCTCCCTCTTTTAGTCTGAGTTGACTAGTTAGAATTTCTTGTTTGGAAATCACCAATTTGAATTTATTTTCTTTCTGTCTTATTTCTATTATTTCCTGTTTCAACACTATAACTTCATCCCTCCATTTTGAAATTGGAGAAACTGATAATTTGTGATCGTAATGGTCTTTTTCTTGCTCTAAGGCAAGTATCTTTTGGTCTACCGGGGCGATCATTTCCAGATTTAGCTTTTCTATTTCTGTCATTCTTTGGTCTATTTCTTCTTGAATTTTTATCAAGGATGATGATTTTTGATGAATAGTCTGATTAAAAGATTCTTTGCTTTGAATCATCTTCTCTTCTTCTTCCATTTTAGATTTGAAAGTAACCAGAGATTTACATCTAACAGAACTCATTTCAGGTGATGATATCCAACGAATTTGTCTCAAATTCTGTATTTCGGACCGAAGTTGCAGGATTGGTTGATTAATTTTATTCAAATCTATCGTTTGATCAGAAACAATAACGATCCCATCCCAGGAAGAAATAAGAGTAGAGATGAGCTTATCCAATTGAGACAACTTGAATATATAAATTTTGAGCTGTTCTATTTCATCTGGTGATGCTGGAAGTCTAGAATCGCTGGTTAAATTACCATTCTTGATACTCAAAGTTTGGTTGCATTTTGGACAAAATAATAGTGCTACCGAACTCTCCTTATCTCTCAGCGTTTTTCTCTTATCTATAACTATTTTACCAAGTCTTTCTTGTAATATTTGTGCGTCACGAATTGTATTAATTGTTGTATTACCTTCATTGATTAAACCCAATTCTGTTTGTAATTCCCTGACATTGAATCGAAGAGAGATAACTTTATTGATAATGGTTGATTTCAAGCTTTGTTCTTCCATGGCGCGCAATTTTTCTTCCCATTGATTTAAGAGAGATGATATCGAGGAGTTATATTCTATTTTCATGGTAGTGGCTCTCTGTGAATTAATTTGACGATCCCTTTCAACTTGGGTAATTTGGCCAAGTTGAAGTAAAGTTGGCCATTTTCCTTTCTCAGGAAGTGGAAATAATCTCTCTTTTTCTCCCACAATCCATGATCTTAAAGTCAGGAGATAATTTTCCATAGACAAAATTTCTCTCCGAAAAGATTCTATCTCTTTTTCTATTCCCATATGTCTAGATTTAGAACCATGAAGATTTTGTTTGATCAAGTTGAGATTATTAAGATATAATTGTTTCTGTTGATGTGCAGATTTTAATTGTTCCTCGACTCGTTTACTATCTTTTCCTTCGGTGGCATCAAAATGTGCTATTTTTAATCTAGTGTCCTCAAGTTGGCTTTCAATTTTCCCTATCCGGAGATTTGTATCTTTCAATTTTAGGATAATTTCCTGTGTGGTAAATTGAAAGGCGGTATCCAATTTAATAGTTCTGGTCTCATTTTGGAGATGATTAGAGAGTCCAATCAATTTGAACCGTTCCCTTTCTTGTTCTTGTTCTCGGTTTAATTTTATTTGATATTTGGATAATTCTTGTTCTAATTGAGACAATCTCTCCACTGAAGAATTTGGTGGAGTTGCCCCCTTCGATAATTCTTCAGTTAAACGTTGGCATTCTTTCTGGAAACTCATTTCCATGAGTTTGAATTTTTCTCTTTCGATTGTTAGTTGTTGATCTATTTTGTCAATGGCTTCTTTGGGGTTGTCTTCATGGAAGGATAAGGACTCTAATAATTTTAATCTATCTTGTTTGGAACCAGATAAAAGTAAACACTGCTCGCCCTGAAGAATATAACTAACGGCTTTCCAAGTATCTTTGGATCCAAAAACTCGATTCACCAGCTGTTGGGCTATTTCACCCTGATGTGATTCTTTAGCACCGGAACCATAAATAGGTTGATCTATAGTCAAAATGAATTTATTTGGATGGTTTTGTCTTTGGATCGAAATCCCTTTCCCGAGGGATGGTAATTGATCAAATGTTACTTGGACTGTAGTTCTTTTAGTGCTAGACATATGATGCCCAACACCTCTAAGATGACCATATAAAACCCACCAGATAGCATTAAAAACTGTGGTCTTTCCGTTTCCCGGTTCCCCTTTCAGAAGAGTTATTTGGTGCTCTGTGAAATAGTAGGTTTCGTCGATATGACATCTAAAATTAATTAACTTTAGCTTCATGGCTGCTTTTGAATTTAACTTTCAACCCTACTCTAAAATTCAGATTTTTAATTCAAAAGTATTAGAAAACAGAAATCATTTTTTTTTACTAAATAAATGGAAACTGATCACAACTTGCCTGAATGGCTATTAAATCCCTTGAAGGAATCACTTATAAAACTTTTTGTAGGATCCGACCCCAAGGCTGAAAAACTATCCATTATTAATGAATATCAAGGAGTACCAGTTAAAGATAAAACTAGATTATATCGAGGGGCCAGAAAATCAAAAATCACACATAAATTGAAGGAATTACTTCTTCGAGACCAAAAATCTATGGCAAATCTTACTGAAGCTTCTAATGGTAGATTTGTACCATTTTTAACATCTGATCCCAGAATTTACCATTTGGATTCTAATTTGCCAACCCCAGTTAGAGAACTGTTAACTTATTATTATTGGAGAGTTAGAATTCCACCAGATTCTCCATGTCAGATACAGGTAGGATTATTCGGTAGACAAGGTAAAATGGTGATTAAACCACCAACAGGTAAAATCATTTGTCGTGTCGTGATACATTTAGGCCCAAATGAAGTTTATAAATTAACAGAAATTGATGAATCGGGAAAATATGGATTTTCGACCGACCGAGTCATCTCCGATGGATCCTATATGGTATTTGATCAAGAATATTTATCAAATCATAATATTTTTGTTTCCCCTAATCCTCACGTCAAATTTCCGCTCCCCGAAAATTGTGATGAAATGATCAAAGAAGGTTTATCAGCTGTCGGGTCAGGAAGACAATTTGGAGGTAAAGCCAAATTGCCCAAATCTGACAGTATTAAGAAAATGATGAGTAAAAGTACCATTAGATTGAGAAGCTATCGGCGTTTGACAGTTGTTTTAGATTTTGGTTCCTCATCATTAATTGAGGACGATAAAATGATTGAAATAGCTAATTTCGGTGAAGGTGCTGGACCAGCCCCACCTAGTAAAAATGGAGAGGAAAGTGGAAGCATGGAATGGCCAGACGAATTACCGTCAACTATTCCACCTGATATAGCTAAATCTCTCCCTCCTGGTATTGATCCATCAATTATAGGAAAAGTTTTCAAAGATAAGAAATTATCGGGAATGATAAGTGGCATTGCTAAGAGTGTGGCAGCAGATTTGGAAGGAAGAGAAGAATTACAAAGTTCTGAACCCATGATTACTAAAGATTTGGTGGGTGCTATTGCGGCATCGGCAGTTAATAGAATCAATCCTAACGAAATTAGCAGATTATCCGACAACATTGAAGCGGTAGCCTCTGATGTTAGTCCTGCTTTAATAAGTAAGATGTCAAGAAAAACTAAAAGAAGAAGAGCCAGGAGAGCTCGCAGAACCAGGAATAAGACCACAGGAGATGATAATTTTCCAGATTTGAGCGACATATCTTTAACATCGGAAACTCCCAATGATTTACCTAAAGAAAAAGGAAAGGAGAAACAGACGGAACAACAAATTAGTGATACCGATGAACTCTTATCTAGGATAAAAGCTCCGCTAAATCCTTCAGTTTAGAGTGTATGGCATTTTAAAGAAATTGCAAAGACGGTAAAAAATCGGGCGGAGATTGGAAACGCCAAATTGTAAATACTTCAATCATTATATTGATGGTTGAAGAGAAAGATATGATAGTTTACTTATTTTTAGATTTTTATAAAAATAGGATCCATCTGATCAGATAATATTTAAATCTAAATTAAAAGAATATCATCAATGGAATGAACATTCTGAAAGAAATATGGTTTTGGTTTTTAGTACTTGGACTTATTTTGACATTTTTCGGTACCTTATTATGGGGAATTAGAGGAAAAGCTGGTTTTTGGGTTTGGTTTTTGATTGGTTGGGGGGATGTTTCCCTAATTGCTGCCTTCTTTATCCTAAATAAAGAAAGATTTTTGTAAATTCAACATCTCAGGTTACGACAATTGTCGATTAACAATCTAGCGCATTTTTTATGCCCGTTTTCCTCGGCTCTAATTATGGCTAAAATACAATTCCTGATCATCATCTCTTCTTGAACCTTCAAATCACAACCCATTAAATCCTCACGTTCCCATTCTATAATTAATTTAAGTGCGTCATAATGACCATATTCGGCGGCCCAAATAAATGACTGTTTGTAGTTCGAAATCGCGTCATCATTTCTTCTATTATTCTTATTTCTATTATTCCTCTTTCTATCATTCCCCTTTCCATTGTTTTTATTTCTATTATTTCTCTTCCTATTATAATTTTTAAGCCAGATCATTATTTCAATATGACCATAGGCAGAGGCCTCATCAAATGCTAGCTGATAAATTCCGCGTCTCCAAAGAATCACCGAAGCCTCCCCCTTCGTTTTTAACATTTTTAGCAAATTAAGCTGATTACATGAAGCTGCGCGAATAAAAGATTCCTCTAGGTTATTGGCACCAATTTTCATAGCAAGAGTAGCTAATTTTTCAGACCCTATCGTTGCCGAATGATCCAAGATTGTGTTTGGGTCAAATTCTAAATCTGACCAAAAGTTTTTCATCCATTGACGCCAACTTCGAGAGACCATCCAGCAAAGCATTTTTTCGCCATCTGTTAATTGTTGTAGAATTATAAGTTGTAATTCTGCGGGAAGATAATAGATTAAATCAAAATCCAAAGTTGTTAAATCCATCTTTATCTAAAACTTAATGTTCTTTAAGATCGGATTGAAGAATCTCACTACTCAGTAGTAAGATTTTTTGAATTTATTATTAATTATATTCCTTTTTCAGCTCTTCCATAAATTTAGTTCCACTTTTGGGGGTTTTCATTATCCAGTTTATAAAACCTTGATCATTAAGGTACAAAGCTGAAAGTTCTTTTCTGTTTATGATGGTATTGATTATATATCCATCTTCAGTATCAATTACTTCTTGCCATGTCATTTTCGTGGGGATAGAAATCATATCCAAGGAATGCCCATTCATAATCTTGGCTCGTTTTAATAATTCGTCATAAACTTTAGAATTCATGCTCTTTATTTTATCGAATAGATCATGTTGTTTTTGAGGAGACCATCGATCTGAATCATAACTTCCTACAGATAGGGCAATCGGTTCAATTTTAGTGTTGTCCATTTTAATATCCACGGACTTGACCCTTTAGACCTGATATAGATAATTGAACAAAAAGAGAAAATCTCAAGTTTGGAAAAATTTTCAGAAAGACTTTTCAAGAAATTCACCCAATGTAGTTATCTTATCTGTGCATTTATGATGACGAAGATGATCTATATTACCCTATCCATTTGGACCGAAAAACGGTTTTATTCGATTTGTGAGAAGAATATAATTTCTTTAATTCAGTAAAACTTCATTCTTTGAATCCACCTTACAAAAAAAGTTTCATCCAACTGTTTAGTTGAATGAAATGATGTTATCACTTTGTTAGCTTACTATCGCGATGCGACGGCGTGCTCCATGAATCCTTTGGATTCATTGCGCTAACACAAATAGAATTTGTCATTGCCGTCGACAACAGTTTGAACCCAGGAAGGTAAATCTTTGTAAATGGATTTTAATCTTTTGTGGGCTTGGCAACCTATTTCTTTCTTATCAACATAGAAAGCATTAATTGATAGTTCCATATCGATCAAATATTTGTAGGTAGGACTGTCGATGAACAAGCTGTCATTCATCGGATAGCCCTGGTCTGAAGCTAATTTAGCAAAATGATAAGCCAATCGATTCATACTTTTCCCACGATAATACCTAGATATAATTTGGAGAGGTTCAGAGCGTCTGGGGTGCATATCCCAGGCTTTTAACAATGCAGCAACACCAAGTTCTTGACGGTCGGAGGCCATGTAGGCTTTTCCGATTTGTAGCTGGGAGTAGAAGCGTTCCTCCGACCAGCCACCAGCATCTATGCGCCTCTGATATTCCTCAATCGACGAATTATAGTCTTTCATACAAAAGTATGTCTGTGCTAGATAGAAACGATATCTGGCTTTTAAATCTTTAGGTGTCTTTTTATTAAAAATACCTTCTAAGAGTAATCTTTTATCCCTCGAGTATTTATCCTGCTTACATCCTCCATCATCTTTATCGTCAATCCATAAAGTATGAAGAATATCTTGGCTCGATCCCTTACATTCCCAATATTCATGAGTTACCCCAGTACATACCCAAGATTTATTAGCTTTGATTAGTCTAACATTTTGGTATCTATCAGTTTTAGTTTGTTGATATATTTTATAGCCGTCATGCGTTAGTTTGCTATAATCCCAATTATCTTCAATCACTAAATTCAAATCGGCGTCTAGGAGTAGATAGTAGCTAGCATTAGGAAAATATTTTCGGGCATTTAGAAAAGAGAGTGATCTGGAGTAACCAAAATTTTTAAATGCGCCAACTGGAACTTGACATGGAATATTATTTTCTTTCCCCCATTTTCTAATACATTCGATACAATTATCTGTTGATCCTGTATCTGTAATACAAACACCTTCAATAATAGGTTTGGCTTGGTTAAGACAGCGATGGATAATTTTACTCTCATTTTTGACTATCATCACTACAACTATCCCTGTCACTTCAGGGAATGATTCTAATTTTGCACTTTTCTTATCAGATTTATTTTTCTTGTCATCTTTTCCCTTAGAAAGTAGAGCTTTGATTTTCCTTTCGCTATCGGGGGAAACTTTGGTGATACTATTGATAACAACGGCTGCATTTTTGTTATTTTTGTCAGAGGTCGTTTCCTCGGAAATTGGGATATTTTTATTTTCGGGTTTGTCTTGGGAAGATAAGTCATCTTTCTTTTTCGGTTTATCTTTAACAGACAGTTTTATTTCTCCGTTTTTGACTGGACTCTTCTTTTTATTGTGTTTTTTGCTGCTCATCTTAATTCTTGGATTAATAAATATAGAATAATAGGTTTGGTATTAGTTCTTCTTTACCATTAATAGTAAAGAGGTTTAAGGATCAGAATTGAAAAAAAAATCCAATTAACATCATTTTGTAACATTTAAAGCCAGGGAAGTATATCCTATTAAAAACAGTCGCTGACCAATTTCATAAAAATATCCATCTAAACAAAAAAGTAAGTTTATATTTATAGATAAATTGATTACTTATAAAAGAGAAAGAAATGAGCGATTTTAAATCCCCGAAAAATACTTATGTTGATACTTCAATCATAGCTATACAAGAAGCCAAAAGAGCCATTGCTAATAGGAAACCGAAAGAATTTTACGAATGGTTGCTGGCAATACCCTTAGAAAAATTGTCTAAAAAGAATGGCGATAATTTATTAGCTATTTTTTTATATCAAATTGCTAAATATAACCGTTCTGAATTTATTAAATTATTATTGACTGGATGGGAACGTATTTATCCAAGGGAGGAAGAAGTCCCATTTTATGTGGTACTTTTCACAATGGATTTATTGTCAAGCGGGCTTCTTAGATTTGTTGTTGACAGTATAGAAGGTGTTACTTTTCTGGAAATAATGGAATCATTGATGACATATCACTATCCAGAAATATCTACAGCTTGTCGAAAAGTTTGGGATGCATTTGGCCCACAAAAATATGGGATTGTTTTAATTTTACACAAATCAGCCAGAAAAGAACAAAACCCGACCATCTTTAATTTTCTATCTGGTAAGATTCAAGAAATTTCACCTTACGTTAGAATACCTTCTTGGGTTAGAGATTTTCGAACAAATTCTGAAGGTGATATCATATTTCAGCCCCCAGATCATCAATATGGAATTCCTAAATCTATCATCCCCAATACACTTTCCCTTCCTTCTTACCAAGAAACCATATTTATTCCAAAAGAACCAGTATTTAAATTGCCCTCTACGGATAATATCGTTAAATTAATGTTAAAAGGGTTAAAACAAAGTGGTGCTGGGAGTGATAAAATTATCCGAGCGGAATCTAGATTAACTTCCGAATTGGTGACTATGACCATGGAAGAGAAAATAAAAATGGTTAGACCCTCATTACTAATCAAATCTTGTAAATCAAGGATGAATGATGTCATTTTATGTAGATTATATGGGCCAGCAAATCCATCGATTAATCCAACAGTTCAAGAAATGTTATACGGTGGAGAAAGAATGTTTACATCTTTAGTTATTTCAGAAACTACATTTTTGGGAGACATTACAGTGGATTGGTTTGTTGGTTATTGTGAAATGTGCAATTTAGCTGTTAGAAGGAGATGGCATGCAGTTCGATCCCCCAATAATAGCGGGGGATGGACGGGATGTTATTGTTCGTGGAAATGTGTCAGAGATGGATTAATTACTCCGGATTCTTTTGATGGAAGTATTAATCCTGACCTTATAAGTATGGGTTTAGTTAATGAAATGGAAAAACAAATTAAGAAATTTGGAGTTCAGGATCGAAGAGATAATGGTGATATCTTGCCATACCAAGATACCACAGATTTAAACTGAAAAATATTTAAAGATTAGCGATATAAGAATATATTCATCATTTGGCGGATGATGAATAATTTAATTTAATGGATTTAAGATGAGAGTTAAATATAAGATAAGAAGGAAAATAAAAAAGTTGAATATCCAAAATAAGACAAATTATTCTGATTAGGATAATTTTCTCCAAATAGACAATTTTCCCATTTTTGGCGGCACAATGAATCTTGTCGATGGCAGTTACGATTTGTCATTTGGCTCTCTTTCATATCCTACGGAGACAAATATTGTAAAATCGCCCTTAACATCAAAAGCCAATCGGATGGACAATAGATTGTTCTTAATAGATCCAAGCGGAGGACAATTATCCATGTCAGGGAAGACCATCACAGATAAGGTTATTGTTTTGGATTTAGACGAAACAGCTGTTCATAGTTTTAGGAGTATGGATAGTTACGGACAATTAGGAATCGACAAACATCCTGATTTGAAATCTAGAGCCTATCATTTGTTGATGAATGATGTTGTTACACCACATGGGCAAGGAAACGTGACTACTATGTGGGGAATGAAACGACCACATATTAACGAGTTTCTTATTTTTTGTTTTTCATATTTTAGAGTGGTGATTGTATGGTCAGCTGGAAAATTCAAATATGTTCATTCAGTAGTGGATAATTTATTTGGAGATATTATACGACCTCACTTGACATACACTTGGGATGACTGTCTTAAAGTCGATGGGGTATGTGTTAAAGATTTAACTAAACTCTACGATCATCCAGAGCTAGGAAAATATGTTCGTCCCGAGAATACTTTACTTATTGATGACAAAGAATATTCATTTAACATGACTTCACCACACAATGGTGTCTTAATACCGCAATATAAACCAAATTTGAATTTAGAAAGTCTAAGAACTGATGATATAGCTTTACTTCAATTACAATCTTGGTTTCAAACACCCGAAGTGATGAATTCTAAGGATGTCAGATTGTTAGACAAACAAAAAATATTTACAACTAGTCTTAATAAGGCAACACCCCTTCCTCAAAATATTGGCGGTTATAATTTCCCACCTTTTGGTATGAACTCATTTTCAGGGATGTCGGGAAAATACATGAATAATAAAAAATTAATAGCCGTTATATAATAAAGATTAAAATTGATTAAATAAAAATTTATTATAAGAAATACAAAAATGGTTGATGTATACTTGAGAGAAACAGCTTACGATCAAAGAAGCCAATCAGTGATGGATAAAAGTAATCCTATCGCTGTTTCATGGTTAGAAAAACGATCCTCTGGAAGAACAAGTCATATGAGTTTTTCTCCGGCGGCAAGTCCTCATTCTTCGCTCGAAAGACAAACTCCTAATAAATTTACTCTACCTATTTCACCTAAAACACAGGTTTCACCAAAAATTCATACTACCAACGTCAAACCTATTTCCGGGACAGGTTGTATGATTTCGGTGGCTCCCGAATCAGGTGATGTTATAGAAACGAATAATACATACAGCGCTTTATTAAACCAACCTTCAAATTAAAAAAAAACATATCGGTGAATACACCGACCTGTTACTGTCTGTTCGAAAAGAATTTAATCGAAATTTTCGATCGTTATTTGTGAGTTTTTGCCTTTGTCTAATCCCAAATAGCCGGGGGAAATATCCTTTTTAAAATGAATAATATCACCGGTATCACTATTGTTAGCTAGGATTTCTTTTCCTCCTAATTGTTCTGGTGTGCAAATATAAGGAAGTCCCGGCTCTTGTGTTATGTCTTTTGATCTGTTTTTATCAGAAATTAAGTAAACTTTCCACATTCTCATATTTTCTTTCAAATCCGAGCGATATGGGATGTTGAATAATTTTTCTTTTCCTGTTCTTGTATAAGTGATTGACATAGATAAATTACTGTTATTTATTGAGCAATTGTTAACTGCGTTGGGTTTGGTCACCGCGGCAATATTATCAATTATTCTGATCGCCATATTAATGGATTTAATTAATCTTTGTAATGTTTGAAATTGGTCGAACCATCCTTCTTGAAAGGCAAAAATGAGGCTCAGAACAGCTAACCCTAAAAGCATCAAAATAATAAAAACTGAGACTATAAGATCCATTTGAATTGTTTATATTATAACTTTAAACCATTTCAATCACTAGGAAACCTTAAAAGTGGATTCTCCGACAACGGACGAGGTTTTCACAGGAAAACATTATCAATAATTCAAATTCTTATTTGTAGATTGTAGTCCTCCTATCAGCATACCATACTCTTGTTTGGTAGGTACACATATAATATTGGCGGTTTTGTAAAAATAACTATCTGGTGAGGAATGTTCACTGTCTGAAATCGGACCATCATTGACATTTCTAAGATAATCGTTTGGGGCACTAACTAATTTTCCAGTTGGATAAAGAAGATGAAACATAAATTTAAGAGAACGGATACAATCCTCCAAAATATAATCTCCAAATTTATTATGTAACCCTGACAATAGTTTTTCGAATGCGCAGGCCATGGTACAATATTTAAGAATAGTATGAAATATGAATACGTCACCCTTTTTAACAATTTTGATTGGAATTCCTACCGGATATATTCCTTCTGGGAGTGTACTTAAATCTTTCCCACATTTACCACATTTTCCCTCTTTAAGTAATTGTATATCATGTAAATCATTACCATTTTGTATTTGTTTCGAGGCCATACCAAAATCTTTCTGACCAGTTGTTAGATATGATCGAGTTCGACCACCTTCTTTGACTTGATATGTTTGATCATATTTACTGACACCAAATTTGTGTATACCAGGGTTAGGATTAACTTTAGGACTAGATATTTTGGTAGATGGAATGGAACAATTAATAAAGTGCCCATTTCGATATAAATTGAGAATTTCGTGGGGATCTATTTTTCGGAGAACAAAAATATGTTCTACGGGTGGTTTGGTCGTGAATTTGGTGGGATTTCTCAAAGTAAGATGTTTAATTAAATCTGGAATCTTTTGTTGGGAGGGGTTTGATTTGTGAACATTTAAAATCAAATGATTGTTTGCTAATTTGACAAATTCGTTTTCTGAATTCATAGCTTAGTTCTATATATTTTTGAATAGAGAAGACCGCTGAATGAAAATTCAGAGTTTCATTTTTCTTATTTTTTATCCATTTTTTGGGAATGGAGAAAATGAACAAAATGATATTCATTATCCATAAAATTTTTAATATAAAATTTCCTCATTGTCTCTCTTAAAATGAGTGATACCCCCAAACCTATAGAATTTCGCCGTTCCTCTGGCCAATGTCATATTTATATCGGGCCAATGTGCTCTGGAAAAACACTTAAAATTAACAATGAATTGACCATGGCTTCAGATACAGGATTAAAAGTTCTTAGGATCGGCCATAAGGACGATATCAGAAATACAGCATCTGTCGATGTTGAAAATGGAATAACTACTCATCATAGCCAATTCATGAAACTTTCGACTAAAATTAAATCCGTTCTTGTTTCGAAATTATCTGAAGTTGATCCAAATGGGTATCATGTTATAGGAATAGATGAAGGTCAATTTTTCCCCGATTTATATCTTCAAGTCAAAAATTGGGTTCTAAATCTGGGAAAAATTGTTTATATCGCAAGTCTTGATGCAGATTCTAATTTGGAGTTATTTGGGCAAGTCACTAAATTAATTCCCATTGCCGAAACAGTTACGAAAAAGACTGCCAGATGTATTTTTTGTTTAGAAAACGAATCTGGGTTAATTATAACTCCTGCCGTTAGTACAGTGTGTAAGGTCGAAAAAGTAGGTCAAACTTTGGTGGGAGGACTTGAATCATATTCTCCTGCTTGTTTAAAATGCTGGCTAGAACATAACAAATCGTAGATAAGTATATCTAAATCGTGGAGGCGAACCTCCGAGATTTTTTTTAACAGTGTTTGAATTTAAGAAAGTTTATTTCTTAACAACCATGGGTCTCACAGAAACCACCCTATATTCAATAGTGACAATAATGGGATGGAGATAAAGATAATTGTATCTAGTTATTTCGAGCACATCTTCAATTGAAAATCCATATTCGCGAACAATAGGGTCGTCTATAGCGATTGTCTTAAGAGAAGAGATCAAAACACCCAGCCGAATCATATCTCCTATTTCATTTTTGGTTAAAGTACGGTATTTTGGGACTAAAAAATGACGGCTGGCTAAAAAACTAATTTCATGATAAGTGTACAATTCAAAATCGATTGTCGAAATTTCTTCTAGTGATGTTCTAGCTTGTGAAGACAAAGAAAGTTCAGAGATTATCATGACTTGATATATGGCTGGATTCATGGTATCACTCACATTAAGTATGAGACCCAAACCGTGAACTATCGCATCAATTTGAGATTTGGTTGTGGTTCCAGATTCCACTGGCGTTTCTGGAAATATAACCCTAATTGTTTTGAGGGGCTGATCGACCCCATAATCCCATCCCAAAAGCTTTCGAATTGTCATATTTGCCCCAGGATTTTCATTATTATATTCATTGACCTTACGATGGTAAGATATGATAAAATCGTTCGGTGTCATATCTTTTATATCACTAAATTTGTCAGGAATCGTATATCCTCTTGTACTCAAAACGGTTAATACATTGGTTACTACCTTATGCAAAATATAAATTTGTGGATTTTGTTTCAGCTTTTGTCTAACTATAGGGGAATTATACCTGTCATCACTAATATCCAATATCACCGGCTCTGGTATTTTTCGAGGGGTGATACTGGTTTCTTTCACCTTCTTTTTCTTCCTTGTTGAAGTTCTTTTCTTTGGTGTGTTTCTGAGAACCATAGTTGGGGGTCTACGTATGAGTTGTAAAGACGCTGTCGTGGTAGGGGGAGGTTGTAATATTCCTGTAGAAATAGCTGATATTGGCGGCTGTAATGAAGTTGTTATAGCAGGGGCTGGTCGTAATATTCCTGTAGAAATAGCAGTGATGGGTGGTGGCTGTAACAGGGTTAACGTAACGGGGGGTGGTTGCAACAAAGTTGGTGTGGTGGCTTGACGTGATAAAGTTGGTGCGGGTGCAGGGGCTGGTTGTAATACAATTGGTGTGGGAGCTTGTTGCGAGATGCCTGTAGAAAAAGCCGTTTTGACATTAACAATTTTAATTTTTTGTGGTTCCATTGGTGGTTCAGGTTGGCTTTCAGATATTGCTCTTCCCTTTCAAAAAGATAGATTTTTGTTGCTAATTAAATATCATTTTTTTATTTTTAGGTTATTTTGTAAATCTGAGGACTAGAAGTCTCTTGGTTTAGGATTCCCATTATAAGAAAATAAGAAAAATAATCTTATTTTCGATTCTCAAAGGTTCCCGATCTTGACAAAATTAAAATGTCTGATCATGAATTTCGATTTAGAAATCAGCCATCTTCCCGGGGCACTGAATCTGCCGATGACTCGGTGATAGTATATTTGCTGACGGATTGCCCAAAAAGACACAAAGTTCAAAAATTAATTAGATACTTTGATTCTTCGCCGTTCTTTATTTTGAAGGTTACTAATTTGCCGCCAAAAGCTAAAGTTAATACGAATAATGGAATGACCCAAGAACAAGCCGTTGAAATATGTCGTTTTGATCAGGTATTAACAGAGGCGTCAGATGAATATCCTAATAAATACGTAATAGTAATTAAAGATTCTTCAATAGCTACATCTACTCCTGAATCTTTAGAAAGAACAATTAGAAAAACTATAGAATTTGGTGAATGGGATGTTTGTTATTTAACCAGATGGCTTGACCTTTGTAATTTATATAAAGACCCAATCAAAATTAAAGGATCGATGAAGGTTATAGTTAGAACTTTATCACCAAATGGAACCCAAGCTTTATTATTTTCACCCGAAGGAAGAGATATAGTAATAGGTAGAAAGAAAATGAAAAACGGGGAACATTTTACTCCGATCCAAATTCCTCTTGGATCCAAATTAAATCAAGAAATTTCTAATAAAAATCTATTTGCCCTATGCACAGTCCCGAACGAATTCGAATTTGACGTATTTCGAACAACAAAAACATCAGATTTAGCCAAGCTGTCAGATTGTCGCCGACCTGAATCCAAAGATCAGGGGCCGGGAGCAATACCGCTACTGTGGTTTATAGTGATAGTAGTTGCGGTAATATTAATAGCTTGGGCATTATATACTATAGGTCCTTCATATCACGGTCTCACCCCAGATAAGAATATACCTGGTGGATCTGCACCTCCAAAGCCAAGTTAAATTAAGGTTGTGATCATTCCGAATCATCGAAATTATTTCGGTGATTGTCTTTTATTTATTTATTTTTAATCAGGGCCATATCAATATGTGACCTAATTTTGTTAGCCAATTTCATAAAGGCTCGATGAACCCTGTATCCTATTTCGGGGTTTGGACCTGATTGGGTGACGTGCCCTGTACTGTAAACTATGAGAGTCGAATATTTAACTTTATCTGGATGTTCTTCTGATAAACATGGATAATAAATTCTGACATGACTGTCATATTGATTATTGTAACGAGCCCTACAACCAGGTCTCAACTTTTCTATGATTTTACAAAGTGCCATTCTTCTCACCTTGAAACCCAAAGGATAGTTAAAATTAACCATAGCTGTGATTACTTTTGACGGGCGAAGATATATATTGTCCGATTCTGTAGGGCGAATTATATGTTTGACTGTTAATATCCATTCCACATTTTTCTTAAACAAAGTATATTCAGAAAAATCCCAAGCTGAACTAATCAAATATTTAGCCAAAGGAGAATAAATATTTTTTGGTATGTCAGGTATTTCGTTTTGGCATAATTTCTTATTTCTAACACCGATGGTTCCAGGATTGTTTAAATCGAGATATATCCCTCCTCGTACGACAGACAATACCCAACAAGCTGTGACTTTAGCATGTTCGGTATTTTGATCAATCCATCTTAACAAAGTTTCAACTTCTATTAGGTTATCTACAACATGTTGTGCAGCAACCATAGACATCTTTCTTGATTTGGACCCACACATCTGTATTTTCTCTGATGATAATTTTAAGTTGATATCTTTGGTCCCGTCTGTAATCGATCCGACTTGCTTTTTAGTTAATCCTGAAATATCAAGTTTCAAACTAATAGTGACTGAATTTGCGAAGGTTGAATTAGGCTTCTTCGATTTGACTGTTTTTCTAGATATAATTCCTCTAATATTTTTCTTGTATTTAGCATAGATTACTCTAGCTTTTTGGTCGGCGGCTAATTGAATGTTGCCAGCCCTAATTAAATGTAATTCTTGTTGATCGTTAGGCCTAGTGATTCTTAGGAGGGGAAATGCTTTAATATAATCAACCATTCCATCCAGTATAACAACTGCCGTCATGGTGCTAATAGTGAGCGAATCATCTTGATTTTTATCTGGAAAATCATCCATGTCGCTGATTAAAAATAAATTTGTTCCGTTTTTTGTCATTATCAGAGCAACGTGTGAATCCTTCTCAGTATCAGATTTTTTCTCCCCCCTCTTTTCATTGTTTATATCTTTCCAAAACAATTCCGCGATAACCGCTATATCAGAACCATAATTCGTAGAGTATTTGGCTTCTCCAAGATCATCACTATAAAAGGTATTGTTAGCCCAGCTATGATTCTTAGAATCTGTAGATAGCATAATTTAACCAGTTCAAAAGAGATTCTTTTAGCTTCTTAATCGGATCGGTTGAAATAATCAATTATTTCTTTTTAATTATTTTCCAGATTAATTCTTCTATATTTTTTGAATATCTTATTGAAGAGAATAACTCTGGATAATAAAAGAAAGAAAGTAGAGTTTAATGGCCAAATTAAGCCCATATTTGATTGCTTTCAAAACCTGAAGGATAAAATTAAGCTCTAAGTTGACCCAAATTAGTGTCGTCGAGTATGTCAAATTCTTCTCTTCAATCACTCATTATAGATGATAAAAATTTACCAGAAGACGAAGAAGACAATTGCCCCCTTCATTATACCGCAAGAAAAAAGAAAAAACAGACCTACCCTCCAACTTGTGTCAGAAAAGTACAACTTGTTTATATCATCGCTGCTATTGTCTGGATAATAATAGTTTTCGTGCTCTGTTTTTGGGAGATCGATATAATAGGAATCGTTATTTTAGCTTTTCCTTTGGTAATTTTTGGGGTAAATTTTGCTAACACTACAGTTTTAACACATGATATAGAGAGTGAGATGTTCACAGGTAATTTTATTTCCTTTGGATTTCTTATTGCTATCATTTTAATTAATTGGTCGAAAATTGGGGATAAGAGTAAATATTTTACCATCTTATTTATTTCATTGATTTTAATCATGTTATCTTTAGTTGATGTCTGGGTAGATTCTGAAAATTTATCTGTGGCCAAACATATTCGAAGTATCTTTCAAACTACAGCTTTATCTTTGTTAGTATATGCCTTATATGTTTATTATAAAGATGTAATGAGAACACCTACTACAACAGAAACAGAAAATAAAACAAATAGCAGTAAATTTAAGTTTTAATTGAAAGCGACGAAATCTTTCACCGATTGGTGGGGGATTTTTTAGATTTAATATCTTTCTCTATTCTTACATATAATCTGTGCTTCAAGAGAACCATGTTCTCTCGCCCATATAAGTGCAGAAATGTGATCTATTTTGTTCCAGTTTGTTATCATTTCCATCCGATCATTTAAATCTGCGTTAATCATAATAGAATCAAAACCTTCCCCTCCCCATTCTCTTAATAGAAGGAGAGCCTCAATTTGGTTGCCGTCGCTAGCATCCATCATTGTTAGGCTAAAATCCTTCGCACCCCATTTCTTTAGTAGTTTCATTGCTTTTATCTGCCCAGTTTTGCTGGCCTCACTTAAAGAATTTTCATAGTCAAACTCGCAATCCTCAATTTTAAGCCCCCATATCCTCAATAGTTTCATGGCTTTTGTTTGGCCCCTTTTTGAGGCACAAGTTAAAGCACCATCATAATCATAATCGGAATCTATATTAACATTATCCCATTCTCTCAATAATTTCATTGCTTCTATTTGACCTTCTTCGGAAGCCGTATTAAAACCCCCATCAAAATCAGTCACCCCCCATTCTTTCAATAGTTTCATCGCTTCTATTTGGCCAACACTAGAAGCGAGATAAAACGCACTGTCTAAATTTACCACCCCCCATTCCTTCAACAATTTCATTGATTTTAACCGGCCGTATCCCGCTGCAATCATCATCGCATCATCTAAAATAAGGATCTGCCATCGACTTTCGACTACCTGTGTTTTCAAAAATTTCATCGTCCCTGTATAATCACGTTTCGCTGCTTCTCGAATAGCTTTAGTACGGACTAATTGATTTTTCACTTTATTTGTTAAAAATTTACACATTTCTGTTTGGCCACGACTAGCCGCTATAAGGAGTGACTTTTCGTATATGTTATCACTAAATGATCTCCAAGTATTTAATAATTTTATTGCTTCTATTTGGCCATGTTCTGAAGCTTCATATATAGTCCAACTATAACATTCAGCGCCCAATTTCTTCAATTTCTTCATTAGCTCCAAGTTACCCCCACCGGAAGCGTATGTTAAAAATCTGCTAAGTGCGGAAGGCTCCCAGTCTTTTTGTCCAGAAATTGTCGATTTCCATATCTTGTTACAATGCGTGAGAACCGTTAAATACCAGATTTTACAGGTCAAAGCAATGAAAACTTTTCCCTCATTTGGCAGTAATTTGAGAATCATACATTTTATTTCGGGCGGAAGATCGCTGAGGGGAGGTTCCTGTGATTTGATCATTTTCTGATGAATTTCTTTTGGATTGTATTAATAATCATTTTTTATTGATGATTATGATCCAAATTGACAAGAATTAATCATAATTACGATAATTGTGATTACTAGAGAAGAATTTTTATTCTTGATATCAATGTTAAATATATTATTGACCTGCCTTAGCCAAAAAATATTTGTACAATTTAATCTCTTTGGCTAAACGATTTCTGATCATTCGCAGGACCGAAGCTTCGAAAGGCTTTTTAGTTGTAGGGTTGATGGCGGGACTAGAAGAAACAATTCGGGTAAGATTCAAAATTTTAAAACATTTAACTATGATTGTCTCGTTCTCTCCTCTGAATGGAACCCTTAGTAAATCCGTATCTCCTGAAGAAAGAGCTGCGAAATTTATATCGGCGTGAGTCTTTTCGGCGATACAGACCCCTTCTCTGCAAGTGGTATAGATCGAAACTTTTGTTTTACCGTCTAATTTGACGACACCATCGTGAAATGATGATGATATTACCTTAGACGAATCACCATTATAAACAGGGCATGGTTTAATTAAATATTGAGAATAAGGTGGTACCATTTTATCAGCTGTTTTAACTAATTGAAATGCTGCATTATACTCTCGTGAATGGGTTCTTTGGATTGATGCTTGTTCTATTGGTGTAAAAACAGATTTTTGATCATAAAACTCAGGAAAAGCTGTCATATGACCGACTTGAAGAAGTCCAACCCATCGTGTGAAATCACGGCTTAAAATTGCTATATCAACGTCATAATTATAGGATAATGAAAATTTACCAATATCGGTTGTTTTGCAAAGATGTACGATAACAATGGCTAATTGTTGATCTGAAAAAATATCACAATTAAATTGTAAAGCGAATTTAATATCTTCCGCATTTAAATCGTTATGTGTAGTAAGGCATTCTCCGATTAATTGTCTACAAAAAACTGGCCTTTTACTTATAATGGTGGGTGGTGTTCTGATCATTAGGTTTTAATTTAAGGAAAAGTACAAATTCTGAAAAAAATAAATTCTTCTTTTTATTCTTATCTTAATTTTGATTATCATACTCAGCTATTGTTTTAATCATCTGATCTAGTTTCTTCTGATTACAAATAACTAATTCCAACAAAGCATTTTTATTAGTTTTAACCGTTTCTTCCGAGTTGGTAATCATAGAAAGATTATATATAATAATAGCGCTGGCTACTAAATCAGGCTGTAATTCTTCCAAACTAGGTCGTTTTTCGACTAAACTTGTTCCTATTCCGACTGACATACTGAGTGTTTGAAATGGTAAGTTGATTTTTCCCGATAAAAATTTAATATACTCTACAATTCCATAAAATCGCTGGTCAAAATGATATCCCACCTTACTAAGAGAAAATTTTCCTATTATTTTTGATATATTAGCTGGATTAATACCAACTATGACTGCCAATTCTTTACTAGAATTGATTTGATTCCGTTTAGCATAGGCGAAGTGCAAACATGCAAATACCAATTCCAACCGAGTTTTGTCTTTACGTGTTGGTCTATTCATTTCGATATAAATTCTTTCGGCTTCTTGTTTTATCTCGGTATCTAACGATAATACCTCCATATCGGGAAGTATCGATTTGGTTCCACTTTGAGAAGTTCTTCTTTTTCCATTTTGGGGTATGTCGAAAACTACTTCCACACTACCATCTTCATTATCAATAATAGTTGCCATTTTGGATTTATAAAAGAAAAGTATTTTTAGGTAATCTGTTTCGTTTATTATCTGATCATTTTTGTCAAATTCCCCGAAAAATTAAGATTTGATTTTTATTTATTATGATTAGAATCGAAGAAAAAACAAATCAGATACCATCCCAGCTGAAAAAATAATGTCGGTTAGATTAAAATTATCTGATCTTGAATCTAAAAAACAACTACAATTTCGGCAGGATTTGGTCTTCACACCAAAAGTCAGACAACGGAGAGGAAAAAGAGGTTGGTGTCATGCTCCGGCTACTAAGGACCCCATTATAGGTTTTAGTATACAAGAAAATTTAATCAGAATGCCGATGGCCTATGGTAAAAATAATTATCCTAGTTTGATTATTCCAAATTTGTCTCGTATTTCTTGCCCTATAAAATTTACTGGAAAATTATACGATAGCCAGATATCTTTCGTCAATGACGGCATGGCAGCTTTACAAAAAAATGGTCATATAATTTTAGCACTTTACACAGGTGCAGGAAAAACTGTGGTTTCTGCTTATTTGGCAACATATGATCCAGGGTTGACATTAGTGCTCTGTGCATCTACTACTTTACTTCCCCAATGGAAATCAACTTTTAATGCTTTCACTGACGCTAAGGTTTGGATAGTTGGTGAACAACCTCCAGAAGCAGCAAATGTCATAATTTGTATGGATACAAGATTTGACAAACTTCCAATAGAATATCTAATGAAAATTAAAATGGTTATTATTGACGAAGCTGATTGTTTTCCTACCCCAACTAGATTTCCATCTTTCCTGAAATTAGAACCGAAATATATTATTGCCGCCACGGCTACCCCAAATAGATCAGATGGAATGTTTGTGGCAATGGAGGCAGTCTGTGGGAAAGAAAAAATAGTTAAAATTTCAAATAAACCTTTTAATGTAATGAGGTACGAAACTGGTATCAATGTCAAAATAGTTAAAAATAAACAAGGAACACCAGATTGGGCCAAATTGGTCCGTAGTTTATGTGAAAATGAGGACAGAAATAAATTAATTATAGATATAGTGATAATGAATCTCGAACAAAATTTCAAAATATTAATTTTAACTTGGAGGGCCGATCATGTTGTGTTTCTCGAGAAAACTATCGCTTCAATGAAAATCAAGGTCGACCAAATGTCAGGCAACAAAAGAAGTTATCGTGATTCTGATGTCTTAATTGGTACAATAGGAAAATTGGGAAGGGGTTTTGACGAAAAGGCTTCATGTCCCGATTTCAACGGTATCAGATTAGACT
>SDBT01004987.1_pt1 | contig 22407 bp, 19 predicted proteins | sample 2277101 | NCBI WGS metagenome assembly SDBT01 (sample SAMN10404973, study PRJNA504765) | marine sediment metagenome | isolation source: marine sediment core GS10_PC15, 103 cmbsf | place: Arctic Ocean: Southern Knipovich Ridge | collected 2010 | reverse complement strand
AAACGGGGATAGCGAATACCTGGGCATTCTGGAGGGCCCCGTGGCCGAAGCCCTGTTGAAGTTCCGCCCGCAGCTGATTTTCATATCGGCCGGTTTTGACGCCCATGAGAATGATCCCCTGGGACACATGAATGTCACTACCGGCGGCTTTGCGGGTCTTTCCCGCTGTGTCCGGGAGTTGGCGGCGGAAGTCTGCGGTGGGCGGATAGTATCTTTTCTGGAAGGCGGGTACCACCTGGCGGGGCTGGCCGAATCGGTAGCCGTCCATCTGGAAGTTCTGGCCAGCGATAGGTGATTTGAGGAGGAGGTAGAGCAATGCGAAGACTTCATCGATCTCGAACCAACCATATTATTGGGGGAGTTTGCGGAGGACTGGGGGATTACTTTGACCTAGATCCCGTCCTGGTCCGGCTGATCTGGCTGATCCTGATCCTGTTTGGCGGCGTAGGACTGTTTCTGTACCTGATTGCCTGGGTGATCATACCGATGGAATTTGACAGCGCGGGGAAGGTAGAGCGTGAGTCTCCCAGCTATAGCCGCGGCCGTCTATGGTGGGGGCTGGCCCTAGTGCTCATGGGAGTGTTTCTCTGGGGTAGCCAGTACCGCATCATCTACTGGCCGATAATACCAGGGGTTCACCTGCATTCCCGTGATTTTGTCCCGTTGATCCTGGTGCTGGTAGGTGGTTACCTGCTGTTAGCCTTTGGGCGGGGTCGGGCGGCGACCGATGAGGCCGGGGAGAGGCGGCTCTATAGAAGCCGGACCGACCGTAAGATTGGCGGCGTCTGCGGTGGCTTCGCAGATTATCTGCAGGTAGATTCCACCATGGTGCGGGTACTGTGGGTGGCCGGTTGTTTCTTCTACGGAGCGGCCGTTCTGCTTTATATCATCCTGATGGTCGCCCTGCCCGAAGAGCCCGATCTTGAGGGTGAGCATAAACCGCCGGCCAAGAAGAAGAAAGCCTAGTATGCTCAAATTCGTGCTGGTGATCCTAGACGGCTACGGATTACGGGCCGAGCGGGAGGGCAACGCCGTCAAGCTAGCCCGGACCCCGGCCTTGGACCGGTTGCTGGGGGAGTTTCCCATGATCGAGCTGCAAACCTCCGGCGGAGCTGTGGGGCTGCCGGATGGCGTGATGGGTAATTCCGAAGTAGGCCACATGAATATGGGGGCCGGCCGAATCGTCCGCCAGGACCTGGTGCGCATCAACGATGCCATCGCCAGCGGTGAATTCCGACAGAACCCCGTGCTACTGGAGCAACTGGTTCTGGTGCGGGAGCGGGGGGGGGCGTTCCATGTACTGGGCCTGTGCAGCGACGCCGGGGTGCACAGCCACCTGGACCACCTTAAAGTTATCTTGGAAACTGCCCGCTCGGCCGGTGTGGAGCGGGTGTTTTACCATGCCCTGATGGACGGCCGCGACACATCTCCTTCGGCGGGCGCCGGCTACCTGGAGCGGGTGGAGGGCTGGCTGGTGGAAACGGGGGTGGGCCGGATAGCCAGCGTGGTGGGGCGCTACTACGCCATGGACCGGGACAACCGCTGGGAGCGGGTCGAACAGGCCTGGCGGATGTTGACCAGCGCCGAAGGCGAGCGCTTCGGCAGTGCCGCAGAGGCCATTCAGGCTTCCTATTCCGCCGGTGTGACCGATGAATTTGTCAGGCCTAAAGTCATCGACCCAAAAGGCATAATCGCCGACGGTGATGCCCTGCTGGCCATGAACTTCAGGGCCGACCGCATGCGCCAGCTGGCCGCTGTTTTCACAGACCCTGATTTTGACGAGTTCCCCCGGCAACGGCTGAAAGTGGACCTGCGCTCCATGACCCAGTATGATGACAACTTCAATTTTCCGGTACTGTTTGAACCCGTGAAGATCACCAATATCCTCCCGGAAGTATTGTCCCGGGCCGGCTATCACCAGTTGCGGCTGGCCGAAACCGAGAAGTACGCCCATGTCACCTATTTCTTCAACGGGGGCCAGGAGAAGCGCTTCCCAGGGGAGGACCGGCAGTTGGTACCCTCACCCAAGGTGGCTACCTACGACCTGCAACCGGAAATGAACGCCGAGAAAGTATGCCTCCTTGCGTTGGAGGCCATCGAGGGCCAGCACTACGATTGCCTGATCATGAACTTCGCCAACCCGGATATGGTGGGACATACCGGTGTCCTGCCCGCAGCCATTACCGCCCTGGAGACGCTCGATGGTTGCGTAGGCCGGATCCTGGCCGCGACCGAAAAACAGGGGGCGGCTCTGTTTCTGACGGCCGATCACGGTAACGTGGAGATGATGATCGATCCGGACAGCGGCCGGCCGCATACCGCACATACTACCTTTAACGTACCTCTGGTGCTGGTCTCGCCGGATGGGGACCTGGGGCTGGCCGGCACCGGGAAACTGGCCGACATCGCTCCTACCATCCTGGCTTACCTGGGCCTGGAGATACCAGCCGAGATGACCGGCACCAGCCGGTTGGTCAAGATTGCCGCTGATGTTGCCTGAAAGATTTTTTGAGCTGCGGGATGCCTTTGCCCACCTGAAGGTGGCCGTGCTGGGTGATGTTATGCTGGATACCTACGTGTGGGGCACCGTTTCCCGTATCTCGCCGGAGGCGCCGGTACCGGTAGTGGCGGTGGATAGAATTGAACATCGCCCGGGAGGAGCGGCGAACGTGGCCTTCAACCTCCGGTCCCTGGGTGCCCGGGTTGAGCTGGTGGGCCTGATCGGCGAGGATGCCGCCGGACGGATGTTCGAAGAGACGGTGAGCAGCTATGGGCTGGAACATAAATGCGTGGTAGACGGTGACCGGCCCACCACTGAGAAGACCCGGGTGATCGCCGGTTCTCAGCACGTAATCCGCATGGATAAAGAGGTTATCCGGCCACCATCGGCGCGGCTGGAGGCCCAACTCGTGGAAACCATCACGCAGGCCCTGGAGGGCGCTGATGCCCTGATTCTCCAGGATTACCATAAAGGGGTCTTCAGTCCGGAGGTCATCCAGCGGGTATGCGCCGGGGCAGCTCAAGCGGGTTGCCCGGTGTTCGTGGACCCCAAGAGCGACCATTTTGAATTATACCGGCAGGTGGCTCTGATCAAGCCCAACGAGCAGGAAGCGGCCCACTTCACCGGCCGGCCCATCCGGGATGATGAGGATGTCCAGGCGGCCGGGTCGATCCTGCGTGAGCGGCTCCAGGCTGAGGTGGTGATGATCACCAGGGGCGCGAAGGGCATGGATCTGTGTGACGCCGACGGCTATCACCGAATTCCCACCAGGGCCCGCAAGGTCTCCGACGTCTGTGGCGCCGGCGATACCGTGATCAGTACCTATGCCCTCTCCGTCCTGGCGGGGGCTACTGTGCTGGAAGCGGCCACTCTGTCCAACTATGCCGCCGGAACCGTGGTGGAGGAGATGGGGGTGGTGCCTGTGAACCTGGAGAAGCTGGAAGGATTGTTGCGGCATTATGCACCGGACTAGGGTGCGCCGGTACGGGTTCATAATACTGCTGGCCCTACCGGCCATCGTCTCAGCCCAAAACTTCGCCTACCGGACCGGTGATTGGCAACAGCTGCCTGCTTTTAGCGAAATCACATCAGCCAGCCTGAGTGACCAGGGGCTATATTTCAGCACGCTTGACGGCTTGCTGTATTTCGATTATTTCACCCAAACTCTATCACCGCTGCCGGAGCTCAATTTTGGCCTGCCGGCGCGCCCGATCTATCAAGTGTTCCAGGACCGTTCCACCTTGGCCCTGTGGATCGTCTATCAGCGCGGGGTAGCCTACCGGATGCCGACGGACGACTCCTGGCGCGAGGTGTCATTCAGCGCGCTCCCGGATAACTTCGACGGCCGCTGGGTGACGCATGTCGGTGGAAATTACGATGGTATCTGGCTCGATTCCGACGGCCTGTTCACGCAACTAAATTCATTCACCGGCCAGTTTATGCGCACCACCCTTTTTTCGCCCGCGCCGCCTATGGATTGGAACGTGAGCCGGGCGAATTTCGATTTTCCCCCTGATTTAAGCGGGTGGTTTGCCGGCGGCGATTGGATCGCCACTATCCACGATTTCGTCGGCCCCGGGGGGATGCTGGCAGTGCCCACACTATCTATCATCGATCACGAGCAGCAGGTGTGGTTCGGTACGGACCTGGGACTGCTGTTCAGGGGTGATAAACGGGTCCGGCAGCTGGAACTGCTCCAGGCGGGGTACACGCCCCGGCAGGTGATCACCATGTTGCTGGACGGAAAACGGGTCTGGTTTGCCGACAACGCCTACCGCCGCACAGGGAAGCCGGATCGTCTGCGGGAAGGCTTTTTCCTCACATCATGGGACGAGCAGGCCGGTCGCTGGCGGTACTACAGCGGGGTGGAGTCGGAACTGATTCGGAATGTGGGAGTGAATAAGATGCTGCGAGTGGGACAGCGGTTGTGGCTGGCCACTATGGAAGGGATCGCTCTGTTGGATACCCGGCGGGGCACCTGGGGCTGGATCGGCAGCAAGGATGGATTATTGGATCCGGCCGTATGGGACCTGGCAAGCTACGGGGAATTTGTATATGCCGCTACTACGGTGGGAGTGGAAAAGATCGATCCCCGGACTTTGAAAGTAGTCGCCGATACATTGCTCACTTTTCCACGCACCCAGGTGCTGGCATTGCTAAGCGATAGTACGGCCCTGTTTGCCGGAACAGTCAGTGGACTTTACGAATATAACGGGCGGCTCGAAAACCAATGGCGGCGGATCTCGGACTTACCCGTCGACGGTATCTGGAGTACCAGAAAAGAGCTATTCGTGGTGGCCAACAATCTGGTATTCCAGCGCTCGGCCGAAGGGCGCCTTTTTGAACCTCTCGCTCTGAAAGCCCCCGATGGTGGGAAAATTTTGGATATCGAGGGTTACGGGCCGTACATTTGGTTGGCAACTTCTACGGGGGCAGTGGTTTTTGATCGGAGGGACCAGCGACGGTTCACTTTCACCCGCAAAGACGGACTCCCATCGGAAATTATATATGCTTTGATCCCCACATCGCAATGGGTCTGGTTTCTAACGAGAGAAGGTGTGGTTAGATTCAACTGGGGAGCTTATTTTGAATAGATCTATTCGGATAACATGGGCACTGCTGGCCCTGCTATGCCAAATGCCTGCCGCCGCTCAAGGCAACTCCGAATATCGTGATAAAGCCGGGGATAAGAATCTCAAACTGGCTTTAGAGGTCAGGCAATTTCCCACCGCTGACCCGGACTCCGCGTTGATCGGGTTATATACCCGGATCACCATGAATCAGCTGGTATTCGTCCGCCAGGGCAAGGCCTTCAAAGCGGTCTACGAGATCTCGATCTTCGCGATGGATGAGGATAAGAAGGTGCGCGTTACAAAGATATGGCAGGAAGAGGTGGTGTTGGAAGATTACCAGGAGACCAGGTCCGAGGAGCGGGCGCGTTATCCCACCACCAGCCTGACTCTCACCCCGGGCGACTATCAGATCATCGCCCATATTACCGATCTGGCAAATCGCCGTCGCTATAGCACCACCGAGGAGGTAACGGTCGAGCGGTATGCCGCCGACGAGCTGGCGCTCAGCGATCTCATTCTGGTCTCGCGGGTGTTCGGCCAGCCGGAGCGGACGGCGGATATTACTCCCCAATTTGAAGGTCAGGTCGCCGACGATGTGGATTCTATTTACGTCTATATGGTGATCTGGAATCCGCTCGGCGAGCCGGTCATGGCCACCTGTGAGTACACGCTGAAAGATTCCGAGGAAGAAGTAGTCACCACCGAGGTTGATACCCTGGAGCTGAGCGCTGCGCTGACGGACTACTGGATCCCCATGGCCACTAAGCCCTTGCTTGACCGGAAATATATGTTGGAAGTGGAAGTGTCGGCGAAGGACCTGCGAGTCAGCCAGGAGTTCCCTATAAATATCGCCTGGACCGGGGTTTCCCGCCTGATAATGGATATCGACAAGGCTATCGATCAGGCCCGGTACCTTGCAGCCCGTAGCGAATTGAAAAAAATGCGGGCGCCCAAGACCAAGGAGGAACGCCGCGACTTGCTACTCAAGTTCTGGGAAAAGCGCGATCCTACTCCGGGGACTCCCCGCAACGAGCTAATGGACGAATATTACCGGCGGGTGGCATATTCCAATAACAATTTCCGCTCGTATCAGGCAGGGTGGGAATCGGACCTGGGGATGGTATACATCATCTATGGGCCGCCTGATGATATTGAGCGGCATCCCTTCGATGCCCAGCGCAAACCGTACCAGATCTGGCGCTATTACGATAAGGGCTGGAAGTTCGTTTTCGTGGATGTGAATATGTTCGGGGACTACCGCCTGGTCACGCCGCTATACCCCACTGGCCGCTGAGACGCGGTCGCCGGAGGGGATTTGCCGGATTTGCCGCACCACAGTTTCTCCTACTCCCGGCTGCAGACCTACAAACACTGCCCCGCGCAATATCGTTTCAGGTACATCGACCATCTGACTCCTTCGGGCCAGTCTATAGAAAGTTTTCTGGGCATATGCCAGCACCAAGCGCTGGAATGGCTGTACCGGGAACGTTTGTCCGGACACGAGGTTCTTTTTGACCAGGTACTGGAGCGCTACCGGGCCATCTGGTCGGGCGGGTGGGACCAGGGCATCCGCATAGCCCGCACCAGCTGGAGCATCGACGACTACTATCAACTGGGGCTGCGCTCGTTGGCCGGGTTCTATCGCCAATATGCGCCGTTCAAGGAGCCGGTGGCCGGTACGGAGGAATCGCTGGTCTTCGACTTAGATGGCAGCGGCCTCTATCCCATGCGGGCCATTGTGGACCGGCTGGATCACCATGGAGGCGGACACTGGTCGATCCACGACTATAAGACCGGCCGACGGGTATTGACCACCAATCAGGCCCAGGGCGACCTGCAGATGAAGGTCTATTACCAAGCGCTGCTGGCGACCCGGGAGCAGGTGGAGCAGGTGGACGTGGTCTGGCACTTCCTGCGCCATGGCCGGGAGGTGCGCCTTAACCGGGTGGGGTGGAATTCCAAGCGGATCATCGGGATGCTGCAGAAGCGGATAGACCAGATCAGGGAGGCGGAAAAGAGGCCGGAGACCCTTGAGCCGAATGAAACGGTGCTATGCAACTGGTGCTATTATTGGGGTTATTGCCAGGCGAAGAAGGGGCAGGCGCACCCGGCGCGGGTGGCGGGTTAACTTTGGCTATAGTTTGTCTCCTGGCGGGGTCTGCCTTGTTAGAAATAATCTTCGTCACATTCTAAAAAAATGCAAATTGCATCCTTTTCAATGTATAGCATCTCTTTATTTGGTTTTTCCAATACAGTAAAAATATGATTTAAAGAAGAATTCTCTCTTTCTTACTTCGGTTAATTCCTTTTTTATTATAGAGCATAATTCTATGCTATTTTGATGACCTACAAATGTCCCACCATATCTTTTTGCAAGAAATATTGTAAAAGGATTTAAAGGAGTAAACCAACCAGATGCTAATTGCATATCGCCAATAATAATTTCCCCTTTTTTCTTAACATAAGAAACCAAGTTATAATATGCTGATTTGTAATCCGGAATTATTGACATTCCTAAAGTACAAACACCAACATCGAAATTTTTATCAAGTTTATCATTGAATTTAGTGGCATCAGCTTTAATCAATTCAATATTATCCCACTTGTACTTTCTGATTTTTTCCTTTGCCTTATTTAACATATTAGAGGAAAAATCGACGCCGACAATTTCCCCATCTTTGCCAATTATCCCTAGAATATGAGGGAAATCTAAACCAGTTCCACAGCAAAATACTAAAACTTTATCTCCGCTTTTTAAAGATGAATCATTAAATGCTAGCTTTTTATATTTTCCAAAGAAGTGCGAAATTGGTAAATCGTATTTTTTAGCTACTTTACCTGCGTATATTTCCTCGATTATTTTTGATTCGAAGGTCATTTAAAACTCCTGAGCTATTGTTTAATGCTTTCTAACTATCATTTATGAAGCAATACACCGGGCAACCATTTTCTTGGCAGCTTACTGTAGCCGCCGCCGACTACTTTTTCCACCTGCCTTAGTCGATAATCTCCCAGTCGAACTCCCAGCTCCACTGATCGAAGTACAGGTTACCGCCCTGCCATTCCACCTCGCCCCGTTGCGAATCTATCGTCTCCGACCGGAAGTGTTCCTTAGGTGGGTCCAGTGGCTGGGAGTACCCATCGTTGAAGATCAGGCGGTAGCTATCCATCCCTGACAGGTAGAACCATTTCAGGCGCTCGTCGTCTGAGTTTCGCAGCTTATAAGTGGCGTCCATAGGTACCCACCCCACCTGCTCGAAGTAAACCATGCCCCAGTCGTGCATGGAGTCGTCCGGGGGTTGGAACTCCCACCCCGACTGCCAGCGGGCCGGTATACCGTTGAGCCGCAGTAGGGTTATGAACATCAGCGTAAGGATACCACAGTCGCCGTGGCCGCTTCGCAGACAGTAGTCGCTGATGTTGGGGATGGAGGAATACTCCTGGGCCGAGGCCCAGGGACGGTTGGCGTCCATCCAGGCGAACAGCATCTGGGCGACGCGATAGGGATTGGTCTCATCGCCCACGATCTCAGCAGACAGCCGGCGCAGCTGCGGTGTGAAGACGATGTGGGGCGGCGCTTCGGCCACGAATGGGGCAAGCTCCGGTGTGATGGTGTCCGGTTGGACCTGCTCAGGGTCGATCTGGGCATAAACGGCTTGGGCGGTGTATTCATAGCTCACCTGGAAACGGGCCGGCTCACCAGCCTGGGCGATCTGCTCGAAGTATGCGGTGCGCTGCAAATTGCTATTGTCGGCAATCATCAGCTCGTCAGGCTTGGGCGACAGCAGTTTGATATCATCCTGGCGGCCCGGGATTATGCGGGGGTACGGAATCCAGCAGCGAATAGTCTCACCGGCGGGCACGGCGTCGGCGTCCACCACAACGCCTTGCGTGATTCGCAAACGCACTGGCTTGACGTAGCGCTCACCGCTAGCCACGGCAGCTTCGATCACCTCCAGATTGTGTACATCCAGATTCGGGCCGGCGCCCGAACCGGAGGTGAGCCCGGCATCGGGATGGGCCGCCTCCCAGGCCGCCTTAGCCTCGGCATCGATGCGGAACAGATTCCGCCGCGCCCTGTTGAAATAGAGCTTCTCACCGTCGATAATCTTATACTCAAGGGCTTGGGAGGCTTCCCATCGCCGGAGGTCACTAACGGAGGCATCCGGGATCACTTGGCGAATATAACCCAGAACTTCTTCCTCGGTTTGTTGGAAATCCTTGCGCACCCGCTCGAGCCGTTCAATCTCGAACTCCAGCTCCAGCCGCCGGACAGGTGTGAGGTTCCGGTCAGTTGCCAGTATGTGGCTAATCGCCTCCTGTGCTCGGGTGAACTCCCCTTGGGCGATCAATGCCTGGTATTCTGTTCCGGTTCCACAATTCAATTGTATTAACAATATGCCGATGGTAAAGGCCACCGCTCCCATTTTATACAGCATTGGGCATCTCACTTTCCAGCACGAATATACAGCTTTAATCGATATTCCCCTACCAAGTTTGTGCAACTGGCCCATGAAGGATTTCGCCCTTGAAAAACCATCCTTTCCTTGGTCTAGGAGTGCGTTGACCATGGGCGCTGGCTCGATAGAAAAAGCATTTGAATTCTATGTTCCCTTATCCGGTTGCGCTGGGCCGGCAATTCGAGCGACTGGTAAAACGTGAGCAAGTCCAATCGGTGCCAATGATCAACTCAATATAAGGAAAAGCTGGGGCTGCCGATACTTCGCCAGCAGTCGACCTAGTGCCTTGCCAGCGGTCTTGCCCGCAACATAATAATGGAAAGCCTCAGCGAGCTCCCATCCTACCCCATATATTGTATCCTGCCGGTCAGAGGCCCCATTATGCTGAATTAATTTCCATTTCATTTGCGGTGAGAACTAACTTTGCAGATTAATCGTTACCAGCACTTGGCCGCAATAACCACCTTGGACCGTAAACACTCAGGAAACTGGCTGTGAAAGCAGTTATGACTGGCGACGGGCATCAGCCCCAGGCCTGCGGGGGGTAACACTGCCCGCCCTACCGACAGATTCTGCGCCGACCGAGGCGCTACCGGCTGAGATCATCCGGCGCGTGAGTTTCCATACCCTGGGTTGCAAGCTCAACCAGGCGGAGACGGCCGCTATCGCGGCCGGATTCCGGGAGCGGGGCTGCCAGGTGGTGCCCTTTCGACAGGCGGCCGATTTGACCATCATTAATACGTGCACGGTGACCCATGAAGCCGATGCCAAAAGCCGGCAGGCCATCCGGCAGGCGCTGGCAGCCTCACCACGGGGCCGGTTGGTGGTGGCGGGCTGCTATGCGCAGATCAAACCGCAGGAAATTTCCGCCCTGGAAGGGGTGGATCTGATATTGGGTAGCCAGGAAAAGTACCGTGTGCTGGAGTTGCTGGAACAACTGGAACGCGACGCTGGGGAGCGGCCGCTAGTGTATGTGGCCGGCCACGAGGAGATTGAGGCCTATGACGAATCACCTTTCATCTCGGCCACCAGCCGGACCCGGGCTTTCCTGAAGGTCCAGGACGGGTGCGATTACCACTGCAGCTACTGCATCATCCCGGCCGCCCGCGGCCGGGCCCGTAGCCGGCCCTGGCAGGATTGCCTGACTGAGGCCCGCCGCCTGATGGCCGCCGGTTACCGGGAGTTGGTGCTGACCGGCGTGAATATCGGCACCTGGCGCGAGGGGGAGCTGGTGTTCCACGACTTGTTAGCTCGTATCAGTGAGACCGAGGGCCTGCGCCGGTTGCGGATCAGTTCCATCGAGCCTGAGCTGATCACTGCCCGGATGCTGGAGGTTATGGCCCAGCGGGAAAATATCTGTCCCCACCTGCACGTGCCGTTGCAGCACGCTTCCGACCGGATCCTGGGGGCCATGCGCCGCCGTTACAGATTCGGGGATTATCAAGCCATCTTGGAGCGGGTGGTCACTGCGGTTCCCGGTGTGGCGGTGGGTACGGATCTGATCGTCGGTTTTCCCGGTGAAACCAAGGACGAATTCAACCAGCTGGCCGAGGCCGTCAGCGCTTTGCCCTTGACCTACCATCACATTTTCCGCTATTCGGAGCGCGAGGGAACCGTTGCCGCCCGCCTGGAAGGCTCGGTCGATCCCCGGGAGCGCAAGCGGCGCAGCTCAGTGCTGCGGGCCATCAGCCGCCGGAAGCGGGAAGCCTACGCCCTTGGTTTTATCGGCCAGACCCGTGAGGTTTATTTCGAAGGCGACCCCCGCGATGGACAATGGGAAGGCCTGACCGATAACTATCTACGGGTGCGGATGGATAGCACCGGCCTTGGCCGGGACCCGTTCAAGCTGGTACGATTGAAGCAGCTGGATGGCGAAGTGCTCCAAGGGGCTCCGGTGGCGTGAAAAGTTTTCTAGGTGTAGCGGGCAATATCGGGGTGGGCAAGACTACCTTCACCAAAATGCTGGCAGAGCGCTTGCAGCTGAAATCCTACTTCGAATCGGTGATCGATAACCCTTATCTGGCGGACTTCTACGGCAATATGCACCGTTGGAGCTTCCACTTGCAGATATACTTTCTGCACCACCGTTTTCGGACCCACGCCGAGATGTCCAATTATGAAGGCGGGGTAGTCCAGGACCGCACCATTTACGAAGACGTGGAAATCTTCGCCCGCAACTTGTACGAGATGGGGAACATGACAGAAAGGGACTGGGAAAACTATCGGAACCTTTTCGCAATCATGACGTCATTCCTACGGAAGCCGGACTTGATTATCTATCTACAAGCCTCGACCGACACGCTGTTGTCGCGGATCAGGGGCCGGGACCGGGACTTCGAGCGTTCCATCGATCCAGAGTATCTGCACCGGTTAAACATCGCCTACGACCAGTGGATAAGCCGCATAAGAGAGCGCGAACCGGTGATGGTGGTGGATACCAACCGCTTCAATATTTTCAGTGATGAAGAGCAGTTGGAAACCATTCTGGCCTCGATTCGTGAGCGAGTGGCTCCCTCCCGGTTGACCACTGAAGGGATAGCGCGGTGACAAATCTGGCGCTGTTCGTATCCGGGGGCGGGAGCAACTTTCGCGCCATCCACGACGCAAGTCTGGCGGGACGGATCGCGGGCCGGGTGACGCTGGTGGTGACTGATAAGGCGGAATGCCCCGGGGCCCGCTACGCCCGTGAACAGGGAATCGAGGTCTTTGTTTATCCGGCTCACGACCGTCAACCCAGCGACTTGCTGCAGGCGCTGGAGGACCGGGAGTGCCGGTTGGTGCTGCTGGCCGGGTACTTGAAGATGGTTCCATCGGAAGTGGTGCGGGCCTACGAGCGCCGGATGCTCAATATCCACCCCGCCCTGCTGCCGGACTTCGGGGGACAGGGGTACTATGGCCGGCGGGTCCACGAGGCGGTATTGCAGTCCGGCCAGACCCGTTCAGGGGTGACGGTGCACTTCGTAGATGAGCAATTCGACCACGGGCCCATCGTGGCCCAGGCGACGGTGCCCGTTCTGCCAGGCGACACGCCCGAAAGCCTGGCGGCCCGGGTGCTGGAGCAAGAGCACCTCCTTTACCCCCGGGTAGTGGGGGCGCTGTGCCGGGGGGATATCAGCTGGGACGATGATGGCCGGGCCGTGATCGATCCTGCTATCGTTTAATATGGCGAAGACCCGGAAGAACGGCTTAAAGCGGGCCTTTATCAGCGTATGGGACAAGACGGGGCTTGAATCGTTGGCCGATTTCCTGCGCGACCGCGGTTTTGACTTGGTGTCCACCGGGGGGACCGCGCAGCGACTGAAGGAACACGGATTGGCGGTTACCCTGGTGGAGGAGCTCACCGGACAGCCGTCGTTGATGGATGGCCGGCTGAAGACCCTGGACCTGAGGATATTCGGCCCGATCCTATACGATCGCGACAAACCCGGTCATCGCAAGGACCTGGAGAAGCTGGCGCAGAATCCCATTAACCTGGTGGTAGTCAACCTGTACCCGTTCGCGGCCATGCGGGAGCGGGGCCTGCCCCCCGAGGAGCTGGTGGAATATATCGACATCGGCGGGCCCAGTTTGCTACGCGCGGCGGCCAAGAACTACCGGCACGTGACGGTGCTATGCCGGCCGGGGCAGTACCAGCATTTCCAGGAGCTATACGACCGGCACGGGGGCGACTTGCCGGAGGATGAGCGCCGCTCACTAGCCGGTGAGGTTTTCAGGCGCACCACTGAATACGACCGGCTGATCGGTGAGTTCTTCAACGGCGCCGGTAGTGACCCGGCTCCCGCTCTAGAGGTGCGGGCGGACCTGCATCAACGGCTGCGCTACGGTGAGAATCCCCACCAGAGCGCCGGGTTCTACCTGCCGCCCGGAGCCAGTCCGCCCTGGAAGCAACTGCACGGTAAGGAGCTCTCGTTTAACAACTACGCTGATATAGAATCCGCCCAACAGATAGTGGCCCAATTCGATCAGCCGGCGGCGGTGATCGTCAAGCACGCCAATCCCTGTGGATTCGCGGTGGGGGAGACCTCCCTGGAGGCCTACCGCCGGGCGGGCAGCACTGACCCGGTGAGCAGTTTCGGCGGGATTGTGGCTTTTAATAGCCCGGTGGAGCCCGACACCGCCGAGGCCCTGGCGGAAATTTTCCTGGAGTGTATCATTGCGCCCCGGTTCGTCCAGGGGGCCCTGGCCCGGCTGATGAAAAAGAAAAACCTGCGACTGCTGGAGGCCGACCCGGGGGCCGGAATCTCGGGGCGCGAGGTCCGTTCCGTGGCGGGCGGCTATCTGGTGCAGGATCGGGACCGCCCGTTGGGTGAGGGAAACTGGAAGATCGTCAGTCGGCGGCCACCCACCGAAAGTGAAATGCAGGCCATGCGCCTGGGCTGGAAAATGGTTAGATTCGTGAAGTCAAATGCCGTGGTTTTCAGCGCCTTGAACCAATTGTTAGGCGTTGGAGCGGGGCAGATGTCACGGGTGGATGCTGTCCATTTGGCAGGAATGAAAGCTGCGCAGGCTGAACTGGATCTGCAGGGCGCGGCCATGGCATCGGACGCGTTCTTCCCCTTCCCCGACGGAGTGGAAGTAGCGGCCGGGTTGGGGATCAAGGCAGTCATTCAACCCGGGGGCAGTGTGCGGGATGAGGAAGTGATCGCCGCCGCTGACAGCAATGATATGAGTATGATTTTAACCGGCAGTAGACATTTCAGGCATTAATTAACAGGCGGGTAGAATGGCGAGCAGAAATTCAAGGTTTAGGTTTTTCGCTAAAGATATAGCTATTGATCTGGGTACGGCCAACACTTTGATCTGGGTCAGGGGCAGAGGTTTGCTGATCGACGAACCTTCCATCGTGGCGAAGGTGGTCAACACTGACAAAGTGATCGCCGTGGGCACCGAGGCCAAGGAGATGTTGGGGAAAACCCACAGCAACATTGTGACGGTACGGCCCTTAAGGGACGGCGTTATAGCCGACTTCCAGATGGCTGACGGAATGATCCAGGGATTCATCCGCAAGATGAACCTGAGCCGTATTGCCCGGCCCCGGATGGTGATTTGTATTCCATCGGGAGTGACGCCGGTGGAACAACGGGCCGTGCGGGAATCGGCGGAGCGGGCCAACGCCCGGGAGGTTTACCTGATCGAGGAACCGGTGGCGGCGGCCATCGGCATCGGACTGGATATCGAAAAACCGGTGGGCAATATGATCGTCGACATTGGCGGTGGCACCACCGAAATAGCGGTGATAGCCCTTAACGGCATTGTCACCAAGGAGTCCATCCGGGTGGCCGGCGACGAGATGGATGCGGCCATCGTCAATTGGTTCCACAACGAGCACAAGCTGGACATCGGCTACCGCACTGCCGAGCAGATCAAACTCAGCGTGGGTGCTGGTGTGATCAACGGTGAGCCCAGCGTGGTGATCAAGGGCCGGGACATGGTGACCGGTATCCCCAAGACCATCACGGTTTCGCCGCTGGAGATCCGCAAGGCCTTGTCCGACACCCTGTTCCAGATCATGAACGCCATCAAACGGGCCCTGGAGCGTACCCCACCGGAATTGAGTTCCGATATTCTGGACCGGGGGATAATTCTAACCGGCGGCGGGTCCCTTTTGCGGGGCTTGGACGAGGTATTACGGGAGGAAACCAACCTGCCGGTGCATGTGGCCGAAGAACCGCTCCTAAGTGTAGTGCGGGGGACCGGAATGGTGCTGGAGGATATCAAGACTTATTCCGCCATTATGATCTAAGGGGCGGCCGGGCTCAACGTGCGGAACTTATTCGAGCTACTTTTTTACCTTAAGGAAATGCTGCTGCTGATGCTGGCGGTATTGGTGTCGCTCACGTTGCTGCTCACCAGTGATTCCAAGCAGGCGGTGGCGATGCAGGGGATGTATGCCAATATTGTCGGGGCCATACCCCGGCCCAGCCTGGATCTCTCCGATTTAATCAGCTATAAGTCCGAGAATCAGACACTGCGGCAACGGCTGATTCGATATACTCTCCTGAACGCGGAGCTGGCTGACGAGGCCCGGGAGAACCAGCGGCTGCGCCGTATGTTGCGCTTTACCGAGAGTTCACCTTACCAGTTGCAAGTCGCGGAGGTAATCAGCCGGGGGGCCTCCAGTGTACTCAGCACGGTCACACTGAATGTGGGCAGCGAACAGGACGTGGTTCCCAATCAACCGGTGATGACCCTGGACGGCCTGCTGGGCAAGACACTCACCGTGGTGCCGGAGGCAGCGGTGGTCCATCTGATCACTGACCGGAACTTCAGGCTTTCCGTCAAGGTCGGCGCCCGAGGACTGCGTGGTATTCTACGCCCCCTGTACGGATCAAAAGGGGAGATAACAGGAATCTTGTCCAATGGCGACATTATCCCCGGCGATCGGGTGCTCACCTCCGGCTTCTCAGATATCTACCCAAAAAACCTGCCGGTAGGTGAAGTTCTGGAGGTGATCAATATTCCTGGAGAATCCTATAGCCGGGTGCGGGTCAAGCTGTATGCCGACCCCCAGAATGCCGAACATGTATTTGTGATGATCAGCCGTGGCGCCGGTCCTTAAGCTGCTACTGATACTGGTGGTGGTGTTTCTGGCGCAGCTATACCTGTCGCCGTTGTTGAGGTTGGGCAACATCCGGCCCGATTTCATCCTGATACTATTGGTGTTCGTGTCCTCCCGATATGGCCGTATCGCGGGTATCCTGCTGGGCTTTGCGGCCGGACTGTCGCAGGATGTGACCAGTACATTAAGCCTGTTGGGGGCCAATGCTCTGCCAAAATCGATAATAGGCTATACAGTTGGTACCCTGAACGGCAACTTGACGGTCTGGACACCACGGGTGATAAATCTGTATATCTACGGTAGCCTTCTGGGACACGCGATCATCTACCAGGTGATCATGGTCCAGGGTTTGTCGCCTTCAATCGGCAAGGTAATGAACAATATCCTGCTGGAAGCGTTAATGTCCAGTGTGATGATTCTCGGGATGCGCTATATAATCCCTCTGGTTTCGAGTACGGAATGAGCACAGCCGGCACGGCGCTCCTGGGTCGTCGCAATTTTATGGCGGTGGTGATCATCATACTACTGAGCGTGATCGGACTGCGCTTTTTCCAATTTCAGATCATTCTCCACGATAAATATGCGTCTTATGCCGAGAACAACAGCATCCGGGCCGTCCGATTGCGGGCGCCCCGGGGGATCATCCTGGACCGCAATGGCAATTATCTGGTCACCAATCGCCCCCAGTTCAACCTGGCGGTGATTCCCGCGGAGGTGGAGCATTCACTGACCGAATTGGCGTCGTTAAGCCGGTTTTTGGAGATTGGGCCCGAGTATATCTCGAATCTGGTGGCAGCGGCCGACGACCTCTACCAGCGTTTCCAGCCGGTAACGCTTTATGAGGATGTGTCATTCACCCAGCGCTCTTACATCGAAGAACACCGCTTGGAATTCCCGGGGATCTTCTTCGTGGACCATACCATTCGGCACTATCCTTCCCGGGCCCGGGCCACCCACGTTATCGGCTATCTGCGGAATGTAGCGGAGGAAGATTACGATGAGTACCGCAAGGACGGCTATCAGATGGGTGACGTGGTAGGGTCCGCCGGATTAGAAAAGCTACTGGAGCGGCACTTACGTGGTGAAGAAGGCTATCGTTACCACCTGGTGGATAACCTGCTGCGCGATCTGGGAGAGATTCCCGATAAGCCCACTCAATATCCTGTGCCCGGTGACAGTATCCGCCTGGCACTGGATGTGGACATGCAGGCTCAGGGAGAGCGGCTGATGGAGGGCAAGCGCGGCAGCCTGATCGTGATGGAGCCTAACACCGGCGAGATATATGTTTTCGTCAGCGCACCCGATTATGTTTTGGGCCCCTTCGTGGGACCCATCCCCCAAACCTTGTGGGAGTACTGGCGGGATCATCCCGCGAAAGTGATGTTGAATCGCCCCATCACCGGATTATACCCCCCCGGCTCCACCTACAAACTGGTGGCCGCCGCCGCAGCCCTGGCGGGAGGTCGGATCGACCCGGCCGCCACTGTGGAGTGCAATGCGGTCTATCAATTCGGCAACCGGGTGTTTCATTGCAACATCTGGCCGGGGCACGGTGTGGTGAACTTGCAGGACGCCCTGCGCCTGTCGTGCAATGTCTATTTCTACAAGTTGATCCAGCAGATCGGTTTTGAGGACTGGGTGGAGATGTCGAAAATGCTGGGCTTCGGCGCACCCACCGGCATCGACCTGCCTCACGAATCGCTGGGCCTGGTACCTACACCGGAGTATATGGATCGCAAATACGCCGATGTGGGGTGGACTTCCGGGCATCTACTTAACCTGGTGTTGGGGCAGGGGGACTTGCTGGTGACCCCGATCCAGGTGGCCCGCATGACCGCCGCCATCGCCAACGGAGGCACTCTGGTCAACCCGCGGCTGGTGCTGGATCCTGAAGTCACCGACAACCGCCCGGAGACCATCAAGTTACCGGGTTGGATCTGGAATTTCCTACAGGAGGCCATGTACCAGGTGGTAAACGGCGAAAAGGGCACCGGTTTCCGGGCCAATGTACCGGGGGCCAGAATATACGGGAAAACCGGTACCGCCCAAAACCCCCACGGTGATGGGCACTCGTGGTTCACAGGCTATCTGGTAACCGCGGACGGCCATAAGTTGGTAGTGACGGTGCTGGTGGAGATGGGGGGGCTTGGTTCCCGGGTGGCGGCCCCGTTAGCGGCGGAGGTGTTCAGATTTTATCTGGAGCGCTATCCCGGAACCGGGAAGGGACAGCTTGCCGAAGCTGACTAGAAGCTATACCGGACTGATGACTTGGGACGGCGTCATGCTGTTTCCGGTGGGGGTGCTATTGTTGCTGGGCTTTACAGGCCTGTTCAGCACCAGCATGTCTGCGCCGTTTTTCGCCTCCACATTCTTTCGGCAATTGATCTGGTTATTGCTCTCACTAGGGCTCGTCTGGCTGCTGAAACTCGTAAATTCGCGGTTTTATATTGACCAGGCTTACCGTCTTTACGCCGTGATGGTCGTCCTGTTGTTGCTGACCTACTTAATGCCGGCGGTCTCGGGAGGTCGACGCTGGCTGGTCTTGGGTGGCATCGGGCTGCAGCCCTCCGAGTTCGGTAAGATCATCGTAGTATTGGCCCTGGCCAAGTTCCTGACGGAAAACCAGGACAAGTTGGAGCGCTTTCACTTCGCCTTGCTGCCGTTGGCAATCGCCGGCGGTCCCGCTCTGTTGATCATCGGCCAGCCCGATCTGGGCACGGCCATCATCTTCATGACCACCGCCTTTGCGATGATGTACTGGGCCGGTGTGGCACCCATGCACTTATTCGTTATGGGGGCACCTGTAATCAGTCTGCTGGCCGGCTTTAATTTTTATGCCTTCTCTACCTGGATGCTGCTTCTGGTGCTGGTGTTTTATTTCTCCCGCTCGAAGCTGCGCTGGAGCGTTATCAACTTCGTTATCAACGCCTCGTTCGGCACACTGGCCCCCACCTTGTGGAACAAGCTCCAGCCCTATCAGCAAAGGCGTATTCTGACAATGCTGGACGCCACCTCCGACCCACAGGGCGCCGGGTACCAGGTGCTGCAATCCCGCACGGCCATCGGCTCCGGAGGTTTTTTTGGTAAGGGGCTGGGCGAAGGCACCCAGACCCACCTGCGGTTCCTGCCGGTCACCGACACCGATTTTATTATCGCTGTCATTGGGGAGGAGCTCGGCTTTATCGTCATCCTGTTGGCCTTGATCCTCTATGGCTGGCTCCTGTTGCGGATGATCGACCGGGCCGCCACAACCCAATATCGTTCCGCCAGCCTGACGATCGTGGGATTCGCCACCATCCTGATGGTGCATGTGTTTGTGAACATGGGCATGGCCACCGGCCTGATGCCGGTAACCGGCCTCCCTCTGCCCTTTATGAGCTACGGAGGTTCGTTCCTGTTGACCTGTTTATTGATGATCGGCTTGACCCATTATATATTAGTGGTCGAACCATGATCTCTGGGAATAAAGTCATTGGAGTGGGGTGCTGGAGGGAGGATTTGGTCTGGGACGTTGCTGGATCAACGATAAGTGCTTAAATTTACTGATGATTTTAACGGACATATCCCGCTAACCCCGGAGGTTCAATGAAACGCCTGCTGGTTTCAGGCCCGATTGGCATTCTGCTGGTGACACTGTTGGCTATGGTCACATCCCCGGAGATTATCCCGGCCCGGGTTATCGATACCCCGGTGGCCGGGGCCGGCGATCAGGAAAAGACCAGTCGAAGCAGCCGGCGCAAGAAACCAACGATTAACACCCTTAGCCAGGATGTGCGGACCTTGAAAGCCCGGGTGGCGTCGATCCAGGCGCTGAACGATAGCCTCAAGAACCGGGTGCGATCATTGGAGCAGCGCCTGCAGGTGGTCAATAGTGTTCTGCCTGAGTTGCAGGCCACCCTCAAATCGGCCGTAGCGGCCAAGGCCGCCCTGGACAGCTCGGAGCTGGCGATGATTAACCAGCTGAGCCTGATACTTAATAAGATCAGTCTGCTGGAGGATAAGGCGATCTATGTGGACAGTACCAACTTCGAGATTCTGTCACAGCTGGTACTGCTGGAGAACAAGATCGTTTCCCTGACCGGTAGCTTCAACGATATCATGGCAGCCCGGGAGCCGTCCGGCAGCGCCGCGGCCTCCCAGCTGGGCGACGAGGAATTCCGTCGGCGTTATGTGTCGGCTTTGACCGCCTATCAAAACGGGCAGTTCCGGGAAGCCGGCAACCAGTTCGCCGGCCTGATCCGCAACGGTTCCGCCCATGAACTGGCGGATAACTCCCAGTACTGGTTGGCGGAATGCTTTTACGATCTTAAGAACTACCGGCGGGCGATTGCGGAGTTCGAGAAAGTGTATCTATATGCCGATAGCGATAAAAAAGACGACGCTCAATATAAAATCGCTCTGAGTTATTACAATGCCGGGAACCAGGAACAGGCCCGCAAGGAGTTCCAGCGGCTGCTGGATGAATTCCCAGATTCGGACCTGCGGGAAAAAGCCCGCCGGTATCTGCGCTGACTGTTTTCCCTAACTGTTATTCTTGACACATGGTGCAGCATGGCTCTTAAAGTCTACTATCTATCATCGGAAATCGCTCCCTTTTCTGATACCTACAGCAACGCCCGTTTCTCGAAGGAGATCTGTTGTATTTTTCAGGAGCGGGATTTCGACATCCGGCTGATACAACCTAAATACGGCTATATCAGCGAGCGGAAATTTATTCTGCGCGAGGTGATCCGCCTGCGAGAAATGCCGATCACTTTCGACGGTGAGGAGCGGATCGGGGGCGTAAAGTCGGCCTTCATCCCCAATACCAAGGTGCAGGTCTATTTCACCGAAGACGACCAATTCTTCAAGCCGGTAACAAATCTGCTTTACAAGGCGCGCAACGGCCGGATGCTCAAGGATAACCCCGAACGCTACGCCTATTTCGCCCGGGTGGCGCTGGAAAACCTGAAGCACCTGTACTGGAAACCGGACATCATCCTGTGCAACGACTGGCAGATGAGTTTTGTGCCGGCCCTGTACGCTTTGCAATACGCCGACCAGGAGTTTTATCAGGACATCAAGCTGGTATACCTGGTGCATTCGGCTAATCAGAACATTCTTTTCAACCGGGAATCGTACGAGGCGGTGAACCTGTTCGATGCATCTGACAAGCGGCTGCCGGAGCCGGCCGAGGAGTTAAACAACCTGGAGCTGGCCCTCAACTTCTCCGATCTGGTGCTGACCGTTAATTCCCCCGGGGGTACCCTGGCGGCCGATCTGAAAAATGAACCGGGAATCGCTAAACTCTTGAAGGCACACAAGGGAATCAGGCAGCTGGAAATGCCGGAAGATACCATGGAAGGGTGGACCCAGGGGGCCGATCAGTTTGAGCAGATTCTGCGAAATATCTAACCACCACCTCAATCCCGCCTTATGACTTCAAGCCTTTCCCTATCCACTTCGAGGGCCCGGTTCGCCGGTATAGCGGTAGCCTGCGCCGGGCTACTGTTTTGGACCTGTGATGAAAACCCGATTCTCTCCACCTTACCCGCTGGGAGTTGGGTTCTTGAGGCGGATACTATCTCAAGTATGGTTGATACGACCTACCTGCGTACCCGCAATATAGGCAGCAGCTACACCCTTTGCGCCGGCCAGATCATCCAGCTTGAGCAAACAAGGGAGGTTGGTTCATTGCTCCGGTTCGGTAATGTGGATTCCGTTAAACTGGCCAACCTCGACTCGGCCCGGTTGCTGATCTTCCGCCGCACTTTTGAGGGATCGCCGGAGCCACCCACAGGGGTTTTCACCCTGGAAAAGATCATCTCCGCCGGGGATACCACCTGGTTTGAGAACGACACGGTTATGACGCTCGATGACTTTCCGGTGACGGACTCGGTATCCAGCTCCAGCCTGATTACCGACTCGGTGAAGGTATTCGTCAGTAGCCAGAGCATGGATGAGATAGAAACGGATTATCTGGCTTTCGAGGTTGATCTGGAGACGTTGCTGGACTGGAGGGAAGGGACCGTGCCCAACGACGGTTTCCTGCTGCGGGCCCCCGCGGGGAGCGACCTGGTGAACTTTTATTCCTCCGAATCCACCCGGCGGCCTTACCTGGTCGTCAACTATCTAGAGGAAGACACCACCAAAAGCAGTTACTATTTAGCGGTCCAGGATATTAGCGTTTATCCAACCCTGGTCAACGATATACCGGCCCCGGATAGACTATTGCTGAACCGCAGCGACGGCCACCGGGTGCATATCGATTTCAGCATACCATTTGACTCCCTGGAATCTCGGCCCGTCGCCGGTGGCCGCCTGGTGTTTAACGTC